>ENA-ORUG01001572-ORUG01001572.1-human-gut-metagenome-genome-assembly--contig:-NODE-1572-length-19477-cov-4.596025_pt1 | contig 19477 bp, 12 predicted proteins | sample MGYA00242079_ERZ509207 | MGnify/ENA primary metagenome ERZ509207 (study PRJEB26280, sample SAMEA2338780) | human gut metagenome | biome: human gut; feature: human-associated habitat; material: faeces...
GGTTCTTCAGGATCTCTGTATGCAGCTTTGCAACACCGTTGACAGAATAGCCTGCAACGATCGCAAGATGCGCCATCTTAACCTGACCGTCCATCAGGATCGCCATCTTCTTTACTTTCTCTTCATTACCAGGATACTGTGCTCTTACCTGCTCGACAAAGCGGCGGTCGATCTCCTGGATAATCTGATAAATACGTGGAAGGAGTCTTGAGAACAGATCGATTGGCCATTTCTCAAGTGCTTCTGCCATGATCGTATGGTTCGTATATGCACAGCATTTTGTTGTGATATCCCATGCTTCATTCCATCCGAGATTCTCCTCATCAAGAAGAATACGCATCAGCTCTGCTACTGCTACTGTCGGATGTGTATCATTCATCTGGAATGTTACTTTCTCCGGCAGTTTGCTGATATCACCATGTTTCTTTTTAAACTTTGTAATTGCAGCCTGGATACTTGCTGATACGAAGAAATACTGCTGTTTCAGTCTCAGTTCTTTTCCTGCGATGTGGTTATCATTTGGATAAAGCACTTCTACGATGTTCTTCGCAAGGTTCTCCTGCTCAACGGCTTTGTGATAATCTCCACGGTCAAAGGAATCTAACTGGAAATCTACGATCGCTTCTGCATCCCAGATACGGAGTGTATTCACGATGTGGTTGCCGTATCCTACGATCGGATAATCATAAGGGATCGCCATTACAGATTCATAGTTCTCCTGAACGAAGTGTGTCTTTCCTGTCTCATCGTATTCCACACGGATATTTCCGCCAAAACGTACTTCTTTCGCATATTCCGGTCTGCGAAGCTCGAACGGGTTGCCGTCTTTTAACCAGTTATCCGGTGCTTCTACCTGATAGCCGTCTCTGATCTTCTGCTTGAACATACCATAACGGTAACGGATACCGCATCCATAAGATGCATATCCCAGTGTTGCAAGAGAATCCAGGAAACATGCTGCCAGACGTCCGAGTCCACCGTTACCAAGTGCCGGATCCGGCTCCTGGTCCTCGATCACGTTCAGGTCGATTCCCATCTCTTCCAGAGCTTCTTTTACTTCCTTATATGCCGTCATGTTGATCAGGTTGTTTCCGAGAGCTCTTCCGAGCAGGAATTCCATGGACATGTAATATACGGTCTTCGGATCGTCTTTCTCATACTGTTTCTGTGTTGCAAGCCAGTCATCGATGATGGCTTCCTTTACAGCATAAGAAACCGCCTGGAACAACTGCTGCGGAGTTGCCTCTTCTACTTCCTTACGGAACAATGTCTTTACATTGTTCCGTACATCTCTTTTAAATACGGCTTTTTCAAATCTTGGATTATACATTTTCTACTTCCCTTCTAAAAAACTGGGCTTTGATTATCTCTTTTCCACACCGATCGTTACAGCTTCTCCATTGATCTTCCACTCTTTCGTGTAGCCTGCTGGTGCTGCTTTTGTAACTTCCAGTGCAAGTGTTTCATCTGCGATCGTAGATGCATTGTCTGCAAATACTTTCTCTGCTTTTTCTGTACCTTCATAAGATACTGCGATCTTATCCATAACTTCGAATCCGGCTTCCTTACGCATGGTCTGTACTTTACTGATGATCTCACGTACAAATCCTTCTTCCAGAAGTTCTTCGGAAAGGTTTGTATCCATAACAACTGTAATTCCGTTGTCATTCTCAGATACATATCCCGGCATCTGTGCAGATTCGATCAACAGATCTTCGCGGAACAGAGTCACTTCCTGTCCATTGATATCAAGCTTCAGGGCATCTGTAGCATTTAACTCATCCATTGCTGCATTTCCTTCGAGGTTATCGAGTGCTGCTTTAATACCTCCTAACATTTTACCATATTTTGGTCCCACTGTCTTTAACTGAGGTTTAAAAGTATATGAAGTAAAGTCACGAACATCTTGTGTAAATGTTACATTCTTTACATTTAATTCATCTTTTACGATGTCTTTGTAAAATTCCGGTACTTCAAAATCAGCTTTTACATACATCTGTCCGATCGGCTGACGGTTCTTGATATTTGCAGTATTTCTGCATGCACGTCCCATAACAACCAGCTTCAGAACATTGTCCATATTAGCTTCCAGTTCTGTATCGATATGTGCTTCATTTACAACCGGGAAGTCACACAGATGGATACTTTCCGGAGCGCTCTCGTCCACGCTTCTTACCAGGTTCTGATAGATCTCTTCTGTCATGAACGGGATCATCGGCGCTGCCGTCTTACAGATCTCAACCAGTGCTGTGTACAGAGTCATGTAAGCATTGATCTTATCCTGTTCCATTCCCTTAGCCCAGAAACGTTCACGGCTTCGTCTTACATACCAGTTACTCATATCGTCTACGAAGCTCTGAAGTGCCTTTGCAGCCTCCGGGATCTTGTAGTTGGACAGGTCATAGTCTACTGCCTTGATTGCGGAATTGAGCTTAGACAGAAGCCATTTATCCATAACGGACAGCTTGTCGTATTCCAGTGTGTATTTTGTTGCATCGAAATCATCGATATTCGCATACAGTACGAAGAACGCATAGGTGTTCCACAATGTTCCCATGAACTTTCTCTGACCTTCTACAACGGCTTTTCCGTGGAAACGGTTCGGAAGCCATGGTGCACTGTTGACATAGAAGTACCAGCGGATCGCATCTGCTCCGTATTTCTCCAGTGCGTCGAACGGATCAACTGCATTTCCTTTGGACTTACTCATCTTCTGACCATTCTCATCCTGCACGTGTCCAAGTACGATAACGTTCTTGTATGGTGCTTTGTTGAAGATCAGTGTAGAGATCGCAAGCAGTGAGTAGAACCATCCACGTGTCTGGTCAACAGCCTCGGAGATGAAGTCTGCAGGGAACTGCTTTTCAAATAGCTCTTTATTCTCAAATGGATAGTGATGCTGTGCAAATGGCATAGATCCACTGTCGAACCAGCAGTCGATAACTTCCGGTACTCTGTGCATCTGCTTTCCGCAGCATGGGCACTTGATCGTTACTTCGTCGATGTATGGGCGGTGAAGTTCGATCTCATCCGGGCAGTTGTCGGACATTTCTTTCAGTTCTTCGATGCTTCCGATCGAATGCTGGTGTCCGCACTCACATTCCCAGATATTCAGTGGAGTTCCCCAGTAACGGTTACGGCTGATACCCCAGTCCTGAACGTTCTCAAGCCAGTCGCCGAAACGTCCTTTACCGATGCTTTCCGGAATCCAGTTGATTGTATTGTTGTTGGCGATCAGGTCATCTTTTACTTCTGTCATCTTGATGAACCATGATTCACGAGCGTAGTAAATAAGTGGTGTATCACATCTCCAGCAGTGTGGATAGCTGTGCTCGAACTTCGGTGCATCGTAGAGAAGTCCGCGTCCGTCGAGGTCTTTTAATACTTCCGGATCAGCCTTCTTAACGAATAATCCGGCAAACGGAGTCGTCTCTCCCATGTTACCTTTTTCGTCTACCAGCTGAACGAACGGCATATCATATCTACGTCCGACCTTGGCATCGTCTTCACCAAACGCAGGAGCGATATGAACCACACCGGTACCGTCTGTCAGTGTTACATAGGTATCGCATGTAACGAAGAATGCTTTCTTGTTCTGCTTGGAAGCGCAGTCGTAAGCACACTGGTATAATGGCTCATACTCTTTGTATTCGAGATCTTTTCCTTTGTATGTCTCAAGGATCTCGTAAGCCTTTGTTCCGTTTTCTTCATCGGCAAGTCTGCCAAGTACGGTATCGAGAAGTGCAACAGCCATGTAATAAGTATAGCCGTCGGCAGCTTTTACTTTCGCATAGTCTTCTTCCGGGTTCACACAGAGTGCGATGTTAGACGGAAGTGTCCATGGTGTTGTTGTCCATGCGAGGAAATATGCATCCTCTCCTACTACTTTGAAACGAACGATCGCTGAACGTTCTTTTACATCTTTATAGCCCTGTGCTACTTCCTGTGCAGAAAGCGGAGTTCCGCAGCGAGGACAGTATGGCACGATCTTGAATCCTTTATACAGGAGCTTCTTGTCCCAGATTCTCTTGAGTGCCCACCACTCAGACTCGATAAAGTTATTATCATATGTTACATATGGATCATCCATATCAGCCCAGAAGCCTACGGTATTAGAGAAGTCTTCCCACATACCTTTGTATTTCCATACGCTCTCTTTACATTTCTTGATGAATGGTTCCATACCGTATTTTTCGATCTGGTCTTTTCCGTCCAGTCCGAGAAGCTTCTCAACTTCCAGCTCTACCGGAAGTCCATGTGTGTCCCATCCGGCCTTTCTTGGAACTTCGTATCCCTTCATGGTACGGTATCTTGGGATCATATCCTTGATAACACGTGTCAGAACGTGTCCGATGTGCGGTTTTCCGTTGGCTGTCGGAGGGCCGTCGTAGAACATATAGATCTCGTTGCCTTCACGGTCACGCATACTTTTTCTGAAGATGTCATTGTCTTCCCAGAATTTCTCTGTCTGTTTTTCTCTGTCTACAAAATTAAGATCCGTAGAAACTTTCTTATACATATTTACCTCCATAAAATTAAAACATAAAATTAAAAAAGCTTCCGCCCTGTATAGGACGAAAGCTGTACTTACGTTTATAAACCACCTAACATACCATCATATGTCTTCCCTGTAACGGAGGAATACCGTCAGTTTTTACTCGGTCACTTACCGAAACCTTTCAAAATCTGCAACTCAGAAGTGATATTCAGATATATCTTACTTGCACCGGACTTCCACCATCCCCGGCTCGCTGCTGCGTTCTGTTATATCCTACTGTCTTCATCAGCGTTTTTCACATCTTTTATTATATGCAACAATCCTAAAATCCGTCAAGGGGTTTTACCTTATTTTTCATGTATCTTCTATCTTTTATCTTCTCCGGCGTATCAATACAACGATCAGGCTGACGATCAGGATCACCAGTGCCACACATCCTCCGGCGATCATATATTGTTCCGAAGCCGATTTCCCGGCAAATTTCTTCTGACTGAACGCCCATGCTGCTTTTGCTTTCTGCACAAAATTCGTCCAGATGCTCTTTGCACTTGATTTTCCACCGGAGTTCTTCGTTGTCCCGGAGTTATCCACACATTCTTTCCCTGTACTTATTTTCTGCAGGTATTTCTCCGTGAACTTTGCTGTCGCACTTCCTACCGAATGACCGTCATAAGTATATTGTATCGTTCCTTCTCCGGTCTTTTCGTCTACGTCTGTAATCTCATAATCTACATCTTTGTATGAGACATCCTTCGGCAGGATCACATAGCCATCTTCCAGCGGCTGGTACTCATTCCCTCCCGTCTGTGCGGATCCGGCATTCTCACTTTCATCCGATGCCGTTATAAATTCTTTTACTTCTGTCGGTTTCTTCTCATCTGCCACCGGAATCTTCTGGAAATTATTAAATACATATTCGAACAGATTCTTTGTATCCGGATATATATTCGTTCCATGCGTTCTGAGTACGACACATACCAGTTTCATATTGCCGTTATCGGCCATGGTGATCAGTGTGGATAAGGCATTGGATGTATATCCCGTCTTGCCTGCGACCGCATACTGGTAATAATTTTTATTTTCTTTTATAAGCATCTTATGATGTTGCGGAAATACGTGCTCTTCCGTCGTATCGGATGCCGGGATCGTATAACTCTGCTCCTGACAGATCTTTAAGAATTCCGGATAACGCCAGATCTCTCTGCCGATCAAAGCCATGTCACGCGCACAGGTATAATGATTGTCATCATGAAGCCCGTTCGCATTGACAAAATTCGAGTTCTCTCCGCCGAGACTTTTGTACTCCTCGTTCATCTGCTGTATGAACCAGTTGTAATCGTGCCCGGCATTCTTCCCGACATTTTCCGCAACCGCATAGGCTGCTTCATTTGCCGAGGCAAGCAGTGTCGCATACAACGCCTGTTCCAACGAGATCACATTTCCTTCTTTTAATCCTACGGAAGAATCTCCCGGCTGCATAAAAGATATACAGTCATTCGAAAATGTTACCTGGTCTGACAGGCTGCCATATTTTAATGCGATAAGGCTGGTCAGAACTTTTGTGATGCTGGCAGGATATTCATGCCCGTCAATATTCTTCGCATATAAGATACTTCCGGTTCCTGCATCCATCACGATCGCTGCGTCTCCGTATGTTCCCGGTCCTTGCGGCCAGTTCTTCCAGCTGTTCGACTGGATCTCCATCTTATAAGCATCTTCTTCTGCCTTCTTCTCCAGCTCTTCCGGAGTCATGTCTTCTTCTTTTTTCTCTTCTTTCTGGGTATCATCTGCCGCTGCGTCTGCTGCCTGCGCATTCCCGGTGCTGTCCGGCTCCGCATATACCGTACTGTGCGGTATCCCTGCTGCCACCGCAAGTATCACCGTAAGAACTACGGCTGCTATCTGTTTTTTCCCCCGCATAATTTCTATTCTCCTCTGTCGTTTCGTTATGGTCTTCCCATATACCACTCAATCTTTCCTTCAATATCGGACACTTTCACCGTTCCGATCTCCCGCGAGTCTCTGGATACTTCTCTGTTATCTCCGAGGACAAATACCTCTTTGTCTCCGACTCTCAGTGGATATGTGATCTTTGATGACTTCTTTTCTGTCGTTCCTATCTCTCCGTCGTATCTTACTTCTTCTCCGTTTACATATACTTTGCCATCCTGGATATTAACCATGTCTCCGGCCACAGCTATAACCCGCTTTACATAATCCTCTCCGGATGGCCGGGCGATCGCCACGATGTCTCCGGCCTTATATTCCTTACATCTTCTGTTATATATAACGACGTCCTTGTCATGAAGTGTCGGATACATCGAATTCCCATCAACAGTCGAGATTCCCATCAGTATATAGAAGATCAGGATCACCACTGCTGCTATCCCCAGAAACTGCAATGTCACGATCAGTCTCTGGATGCGCATCTCTTTCTTTTTCTTTCTGCGCGTCTCGGGATCTACATCTTCCAGCACTTTCTTCTTGATTGCATCTATCTCCATATTCTATCCTTTGTCCTTTTCCTGTCTTTCCTGCGTCTTATTCCACGCGTTCTCTATTATAATCCTTTTCCCCGGTTAACTCAACAAAAAAGAACGGCCGCCCCTTTTCCCTGCCTTAATGTTCAGAAAAAAGGATCACAGTCCTTTTTCCGGTCCGTGATCCTTTTCTTGATTTTTATTACTTTTTTGTTACTTTGGCATGTTTTTGTTTACTTACTTTTCAACTGTCTCTGCTGTAGCTGTGGCTGTTGTTCCACCTGCTTCAACGGAATCTCCCGCATACAGATCTGAGAGCTGGTCTTCATAATCGTTCTGCTCTCTCTTCAGATCGTGGCGTTTTACTATCCATACGATGATCACTGCAAGCAGTATGATCAATGCAAGGAGGTCCCACCAGCAAAAGCCGAGTCTTGAATGTGCTATGATATATCTCATACTCTTACCTCCTTTATGCCTCTACATTGCTTTCTGCCTGTACCGTATTCTCTTCTCCGGTCATTCCCTGTCCTTCGCGGATTTCCTGAATCTTCTTATCCATTTCCTCTTCAAAGTCATTCTGACGCTTTTTCTGATTCGTGTGATGCACCAGGATCATGATGATCAGTATTACCACAACGATCAATGTCGGTATGTCCCAGGAATGAGTTCCCAGATTATGCACAAATTCAAAATAACGCATATTCTTACCTCCTTTTCTCTGCTGTTCTCACTTACATCTGTTCCTGTTCTTTTGTCGTCGGAAGACCTCTTCTTGCAAGTTCAAGATCCAGTTCTTCTCTTGCTTCGAACATCTTCTTCTGCCGTTTTTTCATGTTATGTGTATAGAATCCATACAGGATCGCTGCCAGTAACATGATCAGGAAATGAAGGATACAACATTTGTGATCGTCGAGTTTCTGTTTTGCTAATGGTACATCTTCATCATCGTTATTCAGTACTTCCCGTACATCTGATGCGATACGCTCTGCTCCATCTGCAATGGCCTCTGCAGCTCTTGTAATGATGTTCGTGCTGCGCGCCGGTGTCTGGTTCGCAGGTGTTGACGGTGTTGACGGTGCCGGATTAGCCGGTGCTGACGGTGTCGCAGGTGTCGGATTGGCCAGGTTCGCAGGTGTTACAGGTGTTACAGGTGTCGCTGTAAAGTTTGCTGTAAATGTCATCTCGCCTGTGATCTCATAACGGATCGTCGGGTTCGCCGGTGTCCAGCTTAAGCTTGACTGATCATATCCTGCATCTGCCGTTGCATTTGCAATCTGCAGTAATGTGAGATGTCCCACTCCATTTTCTGCCGGTTCATTATTTTCATCAAATAATGTAACTACTGCATGATCAATATTCACGGTTCCATTTACTGCTTCAAATTTTACGACTGCCTGATATCTGTCAGGAATGTTGTCCGGCTGATCCGGATTAGCCGGATCGGTTCCGATCGCATCTTTGTAGTAAACAAATGTTACGGTTACGTCTTCTTCTTCGATGGTTACTCTCTCTGCAGCCGGATATGCTGTATATCCGCTTACTTCTTCTGCATTCAAAAGCTTCGTTGTTCCCGGTTTCAGATTCTCAATATCGTAATCTTCCGGAAGCACTGCGCTGCTCTCTTCTCCATCTGCAAATACATGTGTTACATGAATGTCATATACATCCTCAACGTCTACAGGTACTTCCGGTGTCACCGGTGTCTCACCCTCACCCTTTGCAACTGCCGCATTGGTGATCGTGTTGCCGCGGTCTTCTTTTACAACCGTGTACTCTGCTGTGATCGTTGCTTCTTTTCCAGGTGCAAGTGTATCTAATGTTACGTTAGCTCCATCGATCGTTCCCTTCGCACCTTCGACCTTTGTGATGACTGCTGATCCTGCAGCATTCATCCGGTCTTCTACCAGAACGTTGTTCTGCGTTGTGTTACCGGTATTTTTCACGGTAATCTCGTACTCAACTGTATCACCGATCTGATATTCCTCTTTCTTATCGGTTACTTTCTTGGTAATTGTCATTGCCGGATTCTTCTGATCCACCGGATCCTCTGTCGTGCCAGGTGTTACGCCCGGTTCCGGATTCTTTGGATCTGTTGTCTTGCCGGCTGCTGTTGCTTCATTTACTACAGTCTTGCCAAGATCAGATTCTTTTACCGTATAACTTGCTTCAAATGTTGCTTCCTCACCCGGTTTGAAATTGCCATCAATCTTGAATGCCTTATCACCTGTATTGCCGGTCAGTTCATCAGATACTGTCACATCTGTCAATGTTAAGTTACCTGTGTTCTTAGCGGTAATCTTATAAGTGATCTTTTCGCCGAGTGCATAAGTCTTACCGTTCTTTGGTGTACTTGTTGTTTCTTTGGTTACTGTAATCTGTGGATTACTTTCTTCTGTTGTAACTGTCTTCTCACCTTCGCCTGTAATGTCTTTTCCGCCAGGTTCTTTACCTGTTGCTGTCGCATGGTTTTCAACCTTACCTGCGATGATGTCTTTCTCAGTTACCGTGTATGTGGTTTTCTTTGTTACTGTCTCGCCCGGTTTGATGTTACCAAGTGTCCAGTCGTCTCCTGTCAGGGAATCTTCAAGTTTTACTCCGCTGATCGTTACATTTCCATTATTCGTTACGGTAATGGTGTATGTGATCTTGTCACCGAGTTTTACTTCGCCGGTCTTGTCGGATGTCTTAATTACGGTTAATCCCGGATTCGGTGTCTCTACAGGATCTTCTTTTTCACCAGGTGTTACCGGTGTCTCTTCTTTCTTCGGATCTGGATTCTCTGCTTCTCCGGTTGCGTTGTTGACAACTTTTCCGGCTATTACATCTGCTTCTGTCACTACATAACTTGCTTCAAATGTCTGCGTCTCTCCAGGTGCGAATGTATCGATCGTCCATGCATTCTCTCCGGCATTGCCTGTGAGTGCATCTTCAATCTTCACATTTGTAAGTGTCAGGTTACCATCATTCTCAACTGTGATCACGTAATTGATCGTCTCACCAAGCTTGTAAATGTGATCTTTGCCTGCATCTTTTGTTACCTTTGTGATGGTCATGTGTGGTCTGGATTCTTCGAACTTGTCAACGGTATCCGTTCCTGTATATTCTTTATCCACGCCACTGAATGTTGCTTTTACATTATTTGTAAATGTGCCATTTACGATGTCTGCTTCTGTCACTTTGTAAGTTGCAGTTGCTGTTATCTCTTTTCCAGGTTTTACATTTTCAAATGTAGTCTTGTCAAGTGTTACGCCTTCCTGCTCTTCCAGAGTGATCGTCTTTGCTTCGTCATAGATGTTCTTTACAGTAATCGTAAATGTGATAACGTCGCCGGCTTTGTATGTCTTGTCTGTGTCATGTGTCTTGTTCACTACCAGTGAAGGTGTAACCGGATTCTCCGGTGTTCCGTCTGTTACGGTTAAGGTTCCGATATTCTCTTCTACCTTGTAGTTGGACTTCTTAGCTGTGTATTTATTCTCGCCCTTCTTAGCCCATGTCATCTGATAGCTGTTTGCTGAACTTCCGACATATGTCTGTGTACCTGTTACGGTGAATTCATATGTCTCACCAGCTACGATACCGTCTACCCGGCCCGGAGCTGTCAGTGGCTGATCATTAAATGCTCCCGTATCGGAATCTGTTGTAATGATTACTGCCTTCGGTGTGATCTGATAGGTCTTATCTACTGTTCCGGTGTAGTTACCTTTTCCAGTGATCGTCACTTTGATCTCACCTGTTACATTTGTAAAGTCATCTTTGTTATAACTTACTTCGTAATCTGTTCCTTCTGTCAGCTTATTATCCTTGGCATCTGTTACTGTCGGTGTCCACTTATGTTCTTTTCCATCATATGGCACATCGGAAGGATCATCAATGGTGACATCCTTATAGCTCTCCGGATTGTTCGGATCTGGTACGATGGACTGCCTTGTCACTTCCAGTGTTCCAACGCTGTCGCTGACTGTGTAGTTTGTCTCTTTTGCTGTTCCGTCCCATGTCAGTGTGTAAGTATTCTTGCTGTTACCTACTTCTGTCTGGCTTCCGGTTGTTGTAAATGTTGCTGTCTCACCTTCAACGATTCCTTCTATTGTTCCCTCTGCTGTTAATGGTGTTGTGTCATAAACCTTAGACTGTGTAGGTGTTGTAATTGTTACTGGACGTTTTGTGATCGTTACTTTTGCCTTGCCTGTTGCTGTCTTATATCCATACAGGCTTGCTTCGAACTCTACCGTCTTTTCTCCTACATTCTTCTTTGTCGGACTTGCATCTAACGTATACTTTCCATCTTTGTCTTTGTACTTAATAGTTGCCCCGTTAATGCTTGCTACTGCTGTTACTCCATAGGCTGTTCCATCATAGACTTTTTCCACATCCGCTGCACTGACTGTCAATGCTCTCTCATTTGTATTGATTGTGAAATCTGCAGGTGTGATTGTGAATGTATAGTTCGTGTATGCTTTTTCCAGTTCTTCCTTGCTCTGGCTGATCGTCAATACGTTCTCATGTCTTCCGAGCTTCTCACCGTCCGCAGTATCTTTATCTGTTCTGGATACAGTCAGATCGATATCTGTAAGTTCCTCTTTCACCTGTCCGCTCAGTGTTGCTGCATCAAATCTCGGATCAGCTGTTCCATAATCTTTAGATGCTCCTGCAGCTTTGATCTCTACCGGACGTTTTGTAATTGTCAGTGTCTCTGTGCCTGTCAATTCTCCAAGTAAATCATCACTTTTCACTCGAACATTAATCGTCTTGCTCTCATCTACATTTTTTGCTGTAATGCTATTAAAATCTGTTGTCCACTTATCTGTACCGGCTACCTGATATTCGACTTTAAGAGTTCCAATATCCTTGACATCTTTTCCCTCTTTAACTGATGTCGTAGCTTTTCCAGCTGCATATGTATTTCCATCATATTCCTTAGTTACATCTTTAGTTTTTAATTTAACAAAATCTCCAATGTTCTGCTCTTCCCAATTAGCCGTGAGTGTCACCGTATTGCCTGGCATTGTAAAACTTTCCCCACTGCTAATAGTAGTAGTATTATCCAATCCTTTAACTGTCCACCCTGTAAACTTATAGCCTTTACGGGTAGGCTCTTCTTTTACAACTACATTCGTACCTTCATTATGTTTTTCTGTTGCATTCGTTGAACCATCGGAAAATTTTCCACCAGCCAGATTATACATAACATGATATCCTGCTATATATTTTGCATAATAAGTAATCGATGTTTCTACTTTAGCCGGAAATGCAGATGCAGCATTCGTAAGGTCTTGGTTTGTATACCATCCTGAGAATGTATATGTTACACCATTCACAGTTTTTGCTGCAGGGAATCTCTTAGATGTAACATCGCTCGGCTGCGTCGTAGATGTTCCATTTATAACATAATTCTTGGAGCCTAACATATCAAACTTTTCAGCTCCCGCATCATACAGATAATATTTTACTGTTGCAACATTTTTACATTTAATATTTACATTACAATCCAGGTGCTTATCCGGATTTGTTCCTTGATTATTTCTTGAAATCTTCGCCGGAACTAATGTAATCTCTTCTACATCATCTTTTGTAATTTCAACACCTAATTGGCTCTGGATAGAAGATTGATAATTTTTAAATATCTGATTCCATGCATCGCTGTCTCTTGTTACAACATTCGTTCCATTCGGCCAGCTTACAACTCTTTGATCAACATTATCAAAGCAGTTCCTATTATTAGTCCATGTAGCACCCGTTGTATTTACTGTAGCAATTCCATATCGTGGTCCCCAGTTTCCTTTATCATTTGAATTTGCGTCTTTCGTAGGATCCAGCAGATAATAAACTATTGCCGAATCTGTTGCTTTTTCATTCGCAACTACTTGAATTGTTTTTTCAGCAGTTACAGAACTATTACTCTCTTTATCCTGTACACTTGCTGTAACAGTAGCTGTACCCTGCCGCAATCCACTGACCAGTCCATTCGAATCCACTGTTAATATCTGTTCATTAGATGAACTCCACTGTGAAGAGAAGAAGGCCGCTTATATGATAACTGTAAAAGAAAAGGACGCATCCGATGAAGATAGCGGTACGGATGGCCTGACAACTTACCGGATCACCGCAAGGCAGCTTAACAACGGAAGAAAGATCTATTCTTTGAACGTTACCTGCCATACACCATACAGCATAAAGGAGGCTGCCGGTCATGAATAAACGAAAATTTCCTGTTACGAATATCGGCTCTGTATCGCTTCTGATGATATTCATCGTGCTCTGTATGGTTACACTTGCAGCGTTATCATTGTCTACCGCTTCCGGCAGCTATCGGTCTGCACAGACACTTGCCGGTCACACAACCGCTTATTACAGGGCATCCAACAAAGCAGAGAAAAAGCTTGCAGAGACAGAGAATATCCTGCAGGCATGCTATCATTCCACTTCCGATGCAGACAGCTATTATCAACAGGTGCGTCAACAGCTTGGAATCACCGGCAGCGACGGATCCCTGATCTATTCTTTTCAGACAGCTGTCAACAAGTCACAGGAACTGGAAGTCCGGATCCAGATCACCTATCCGGACAGTTCCGCTACAGCCGGGTCTGACCGGGAAGATTCAGATACTGCTTCTGCATTCTATAAGATCACCTGTTGGAAAGTGACTTCTACAAGTGACTGGAATGCCGACAATTCCATTCAATTAATACAATAATGATAAAGACTATATGATATCAGGAGGCATTTATGAATACCACAGAATTACTTGAAAAGGCTGTCAGCGCCGGAGCATCCGACATCTTTGTCGTAGCCGGGCGGCCGGTCTCTATGCGCATACATGGTGATATCCGGATGGAAGACAATACCCGTCTCCTCCCGGATGACACCCAGCGGATCATCGAACAGATCTATGAGCTTGCCGGACATCGTGACATCGGCATACTGGAAAACACAGGAGATGATGATTTCTCTTTTGCGGTTCCGGGTCTCTCACGGTTCCGCGTCAGCGCATTCAAACAAAGAGGCTCCCTGTCCGTCGTGATCCGTATTATTTCCTTTACTTTGCCGGATCCTGCCGCATTCGGTATCCCGGAAAAGATCATTCGTTTTGCAGATTTCTCCAAAGGAATGGTACTGGTCACAGGACCTGCCGGAAGCGGGAAATCCACTACCCTCGCGTGCATCATCGACCATATCAATAAAAACTATGACAAGCACATCATCACACTGGAGGATCCTCTGGAATTCCTTCACCGGCACAACCGGAGTATCATAAGCCAGCGTGAGATCAATGTTGATACCGAGAATTATGTCACGGCACTGCGTGCTTCCCTGCGCCAGAGTCCGGATGTGATCCTTCTGGGCGAAATGCGTGATTACGAGACGATGCAGGTAGCCATGACTGCTGCCGAGACCGGTCATCTGTTATTCTCAACACTACATACGATCGGTGCTGCCAACACGATTGACCGTATCATCGACGTCTTCCCGCCAAATCAGCAGAGACAGATCGCAGTACAGCTTTCCATGGTCCTGCAGGCAGTGGTATCCCAGCAGCTGGTACCGACCACAGACGGCAGTATCACCCCTGCATTCGAGATTATGATCGTCAATCCTGCGATCCGCAATATGATCCGTGATAACAAGATCCCGCAGATCGACGGTCTCATCTATTCCTCTGCGGGAAATGATCTGGTCTCTATGGATTCCAGTCTTCTTTCACTTTATAAAAACGGACGCATTACTGCTGACACGGCACTTGCTTATGCATCTAATCCGGAAATGTTAAAAAAGAAGCTGTAGGAGATTACTCCTGCAGCTTCTTAATTTCTTCAATTGTTGCCTCATATTCTTTTGTTACTTTTTCCATTGCTTCCGGTATCCCCGGCTTCTCTCCGGTCCGGTCTCTCAAAAGTTCTGTAAGCTCACTGCTCACTTCATACAGACGGTCAAAGGAAAGATTCTGACATACCCCTTTCAGTGTGTGTGCACCACGAAAAGCTTCTTCATAATTGTTATCCCCCAAAGCCTGCTTTAACAGTGAATAACTCTGATCTTCAAGGAACTTTAATGTGAATTTCCGGATCAGTGCTTCACTGCGAAGGCGTCTTAAGACATCTTCATAGTTTCCTCCAATCGCTTCATAGCATTCCTGTATTGTCATTTTTTTATCTCCTGTCTATATAAGATTTTTTTATTGTAGCACATTCTTTTACAGAAATTAATGGTTTTCGACATTCTTTTACACAACATATCCGTCATTTCCGGTCTAATTCTGGAAAGACACGATCACTTCTTTTCCATTCGATACATTTTCGAACATGCCCTTGATCACTTTCTTGGCGTTCTTGTCTGCATTTTCAAGAAATCCGTATTCATCCGATCCGGCTTTTTCCTTTGCTTTCTTCTCAGCCTCTGCGACAAGTTCCATAACTGCCTCTTTATCGATACTCATAATCGCAAAATTCGTATCATATATCTTCAGATCACTGGATTTGATCTTAATAGAATCCTCATTGACCGTGCAGTGCGGAATAGATATCTGGATCTTGTCGTCTGTCTCCTTTATGACAGCTTTCTGTACATCCAGTCCCGCAGTCACTGTCGTCTTGTATTGTACAAGAAATCTGTTCTTGTTGATCAGCGGGATCTCTCCCTTTGTGCTCCTGAATACATCCGAGATGATCATCTTCTGTGTCGTCAGCTCCGCTGCATCTTCCAGCGTCGTCTCAAGCGGTATGCTCTCTTCTTTCGAACCGGTAATATGCTTATATATGGCTATCGAACCGATGCTGATCGCAATGGCAAGAACTGCCGCAATGATTATTTTAGCTTTTGTCTTCATATGTTTTCCTCCGTTAAAATGATTTAACTTTCGGCCGGTAGCGCATATCGGATACCGTGTATACGGTTACGAATGCATCCGGATCTTTTTTACTGACATAATTCATCAGTTTCTGATATTCGTTCTTATCTACGATTGTAATGATCTCTCTGTATTTCTGCATATTGTAAGCACCTACTGCCTCGTAGAACGTTGCCCCGCTGTGCAGCTCATGCAGAATGAACCGGCGCACCTCTTCTTCATATTTTGTAATGATACAGACACGTCTCTTTACATTCTGTCCAAAGATAAAATGATCCAGCACAATACCGTTAAAGTATGTACCAAGCACACTCAGTACGACCGCTTTTTTATCATAGATCAATGCGGAAGAAAGTGCCACACACATTCCTGAGATGGACATCGCTTTTCCCAGTTCGACATGAAGATATTTATTCATGATCTTTGCCACGATATCCAGTCCGCCGGACGACGCATTCATATTAAATAAGATGCTGAGTCCGAAGCTTACAACCAGAATATAACATAACACATCCAGTTCCGTACTGTTTGTCAGCGATTCAAAATCAGGAAATACTTGTTCAAATACTGCCAGATACAGTGGCAGCAAAATACTTGTATATACCGTCTTCGCCCCAAATTCTTTCCCACAGGTTATAAATCCGATCAGCAGTAAGACCACATTCAGTATCATCGTAACCGTTGATACATGTAACGGTACATAATGCGCAATAATGATCGCCAGCGCAGATACGCTGCTGATCGAGGTCTGGCTCGGAATCAGAAAGAAATACACGGCCGCGGCGATGATCCCCACTGCTATCGTCATGACGGCAATTTCTTTTAGATTGTCCTGTGTGACAACCTGTTTTTTTTCTTTGTTCATTTTTTTACTCCCCACTTTTATAAATATTTCATCATCGTTGGCGCAAGGATGTTCATATCAACAGGCTTGGCAACGTGATCATCGCTTTTTTATCATCCTTCATCTTCCGGATGGTTAATGTCGTATCGAACCCATTCATAACCTGCATCTGTATACTTGACCGCATTACTTATGATGTTGATGCAGATTCCTGAAAAACTCATGCTTTCCTGTTCCGATTATACTACTGTTATCATCAAAGAAGTTTTCAAATCCTGTATCATCTACTGATTCCGTGTCGATATAAAATTTTAAAATCATCCATAACCAATCCCTCTCATCCCGTATGTCTTTTGAACAACTTCTTGTTTTTCCAGTTTTCTTGTTTACTTCATTTTAACATAATATCGCAGCACTGGGGACGGTGTTTATGGCTTTTTTACTGTCTTTTTATGTAATGCACGAATACAAATATAATACAGGCTAATCACCGGTGGAAGCAATAATGCCGAAAACTAAAATTTATTTGAAAACTAATTTTATTTTACATCCTTATTTCTTTGCATACAAGGAAAAACACATTGCCTTTTTTGGGGAAAACTTATTCTGTTTTTCAACTTCTATGATATAATGCTTTATTATAATAATTCCCATGAACAAAATGAGGTGAACCAAGTGAAAAAGAAAACACTTGTGCCTCTTATCACTTTTTTACTGGGCATATGCCTTATTAGTTTGATTGTATACAAAACAGACACCCACGAAAAAGAGCAGAGACACATAACAGCACAATTAAACGTAGCCACCTATGGCGAACAAATAAAGAATGAAATTACAAATGGAATTGAGATCACAGATACCTTGAAGCAAATCTTAATAAGTGAAGATGGCGAAATCCGTCAGTTTGAAACAATTGCAGGAAATCTTATGTCTGATTCTATTGAAAGTGTACAGCTCGCTCCTAATGGTGTTGTTACAGATATTTATCCGGCTAATGAAAATGAGGCAGGTAAGATTGATTTGATCCATGATAAAGACCGCGGAAAAATTTCCTGTTACGCAAGAGACAACCATACAATCATTACGCAGGGCCCCTTCAAATTAAAACAGGGAGGATATGGAATTGCAGTCCGCAATCCCATATACCTGAAAGATAAAAACGGACATGAGTATTTCTGGGGATTTACTATTGTTATCCTGCGTGTTCCGGATATTTTTTCAGATTCAATCAGTGCACTTTCAAATTTTGGATACGAATACAAAATTTCAAAAACAGACGCTCCATGGAGTGATACTTATAAAGTGGTTTATCAATCAAATGGGCAAATAAATCGTCCTGTTTCTTATACATTTACAATAGGAGACGAAAACTGGAAATTTGAAGTAACTCCTAAAAGTGGATGGAGAAATGCCACATTACTGATAATCATCATCGGAATTTTTCTTACAATAAGCCTTCTCCTGTCAGTTCTTACCAGAGTATGGTTAGTAGCAAAAGAACATAAGAAAAAGTTTCAGATACTGGCGCACACAGATTCTCTTACAAATATTTATAACCGCTATGGATTTGATGAATTTGCAGAAAAAATGATTCAAAAAAATCCAAAAGCACATTTTGTGGCTGCGCTCCTTGATATCGATGATTTCAAGTTTATTAATGATATCTATGGACATAATTACGGAGACAGGGCACTAAAGAATCTTGCAGACAGCATGAAGACTTTTTTCCCATCCGATGCATTACTTGGAAGAAATGGTGGTGACGAATTCTGCATTCTTTTACCAAATTGTACCTTTGCAGAAGCAGATATACAGCTGCAGAAATTCACCAAACTTCCTAAATCATTCTCATACCATGGTAAGGAACATGCATTTTATATTTCTCTAGGATATGCAGAATATCCAACATTTGCATCCAATCGTTCACAACTCATGCGCTGCGCAGATGCCGCTCTTTATGAAATAAAGCTTCATGGAAAAAATGGATGTATGGTCTACAGAGAAGGACTTCGGTCAGGTGCCCGCAAACAACTTGGATTCGCATTCAAGGATATCTCTGAACATCTTCCAGGTGCATTCATCATATACAGAGCTGACAAAGAAGATGATGAACTAATTTTTGCAAATGATGAATTTTTTCATATGTCCGGATATAAAGATATAGATGAACTGTTCAGACTTACTGAGAAAAGTTTTCGCAACTTGATTCGTGAAGATGAACAGCAACAGATAGAATCAAGTATCTGGGAACAGATTGACAACGGCAATGAAAATGACTATATTCACTTTCATCTTCGAAAAGCTGACGGAACTTATTTTTCTGTTCTTGATCATGGAAGAATTGTAGAGAGCCCGCAATACGGGAAAGTATTTTATGTATTGTTCATGGATTGGGAAGATATGCATATTCGTTACAATGATAAATTCGCAAGATAAAATATTGCAAAAAACAGAGCGTATGATCTATTTTCATATAATGTTTATGTCGGCAAGCTCTATCAAAAGGAAATCGACTTTGTTGCTCAGAGAAGCAACGAGAAGTTTTATATTCAGATCAGCGACAACATTTCCGGGCAGGAAACATTTGAGAGAGAATGCTTTCCTCGGCTTCAGATTCGAGATGCTTATCCGAAAATGATTATTGCTAGAACCAAACATCCCCAATATAGCTATGAAGGAATCGTAATTTACGATATAGCCGATTGGTTACTACAAGAATAAGCAAGGCGAAATATCTCCAGCATTCTCTTTTGAAATGATGGAGATATTTTTATTATGACGGAGATTGCAGATGAATTCAGACGAAGCAT
>ENA-ORUG01001585-ORUG01001585.1-human-gut-metagenome-genome-assembly--contig:-NODE-1585-length-19362-cov-2.490288_pt1 | contig 19362 bp, 13 predicted proteins | sample MGYA00242079_ERZ509207 | MGnify/ENA primary metagenome ERZ509207 (study PRJEB26280, sample SAMEA2338780) | human gut metagenome | biome: human gut; feature: human-associated habitat; material: faeces...
TTTTTCGTAAACTTTTGTTCTTTCTTCGAGCGGTTGCGCCTTGTAATTGCTAGAATTAACGCATTTTTGCGATTCTGTGATCGCGTTCAAATTTTTATTTCATTTAGGGATTGAGAAATGCTTCAGGCTTTTCGTACACACAAGCGCTGGATGATGTTTATCGCCATGATTTTCATTATTCCTTCGTTCGTTGTCACGGGTATTTATAGTTATAACCGTATGTCAGATTCTGAAAACGATTTGGCGACCGTCGGTGACACTTCTATCACGATGATGGATTTTGATAACGCCAAACGTCAGTATTTGGATAATTTCCGTCGCCAAATGGGGCAAAGTTTCAAGCCCAATATGCTTGATACGGCTGAGGCACGTGCTTCTATTTTGGCCGCCTTAATCAGTGATCGCGCGATCTCTCTTGAAATCGCCAGTGAATATATGAATGTTGGTGAAGCCGATGCCATTAATTTGGTTAAACAGGCTCCCGCCTTCCAACGTGACGGTAAATTCTCCACTGAAGCCTATCAGCAATTTTTAAACAGCATGGGTAAGTCCGATGAACAGTTTGTGCTTGAGCTTCGTCGCGACCTCACCCGTCAAATGCTCTTGTCTGCTGTTTCCCAGACAACTCAGGCAAGCAATACGGTTGCTCAACGCATTCATGATCTTTTAACAGAAGAAAGAACCATCCGTACTTTTGAAATTAAGCCGACCGCTTTCTTAAAGAGTGTTTCGGTAACCGATGCTGAAGCACAGAGCTACTACGATCAGAATAAGTCACTCTTTGCTGTTCCTGAAAGTGTGGATATCGAATACGTTGTCTTGTCTCCGGAGAGCTATAAAAACATTAAAGCCAGTGAAGATGACATCAAAACGTTCTACGAACAAAATCTTCAACGCTTCTCGACCCCCGAAGAGCGTCGTGCCAGCCATATCTTAATTGCTGTCAATAACGAAAAAACGGATGCTGACGCCAAAAAAGAAGCCGATGAAATCTATAAGCAATTGCAAGCCGATCCTTCCAAATTTGCTCAACTTGCCAAGTCCAAGTCGGCTGACCCCGGCAGCGCTCGTCAAGGCGGTGATTTAGGCTTTTTCCAAAAAGGCATGATGGTTCCCGAATTTGATAATGCCGTCTTTAGCGGCAAGAAGGGGGATTTGGTTGCTCCGGTTAAGACCCAATTTGGCTATCACATCATCAAGATTGTCGATGTCAAGCCTGCTCAAGCGAAGCCTTTGAAGGAAGTTCGTGGTGAAATTGAAGCACTCTATCAGCAACAGGCTGCTATTCGCGCCTTTGCTGAAGACGCTGAAAACTTCTCCAATATGGTCTATGAACAAAGTGAATCGCTTCAACCTGTGGCAGAACGTTTTGGTTTAAAGATTCAAACGGTTAAGAATGTCACGCGAGATTTTGAAGACCAACTCATCAACCCGAATGTCATTGAAGCCCTTTACGGCTTTGATGTGTTGGAAGATAAACGCAATTCAAATGCTATTGAAGTGGCTTCCAATACCTTATTGTCTGCACGCGTGACGGCGCATCACAAGCAGACCGTGAAGACTTTTGATGAAGTCAAGGGTGACATTGTCGCCACGTTGAAGAATCAGAAGGCAACGGAAGCCGCTCGTGCTCAAGGATCGGCTGATATTGCAAAGCTTTTGGATAAAAAGTCCGCTAGCGGCAAGTTTGGCGACAAGACGGTTATCTCTCGTGAGCGTCCGGGTGCTTACGCTTATGAAGTGGTGACAGCGGCCTTGCGACCTGATGCCAATAAGCTTCCGACCTACACCGGCGTTCAAACGCAGGACGGTTCTTACTTCGTCATCGAAGTTCAAAGCTCTAAGAAGATTGAGGCTTCTCCTGAACAATTGGCAATGCGTAAAGCTGAATTGGCTCAGCTTTACAGTAACCCTGAACAGGCTGCCTTTATCAGCGGCTTAGAAACGAAGTTCGGTACACAAATCCTTAAGGACGAATATAAGCCCGGTTATCAACCCACGGATGAAGATGTCGCTCCTTAACTTTTAATGGTCAGTCTGCCTTAGGCGGCAGACTGCCAAAAAAGGTAAAAATAATCCCCAAATCCTTTTAGGAAATGGGGATTTTTAATGGGTTTTAAATTGCTTTATTAAGCTTCTTCTGAACCCATCGTGCGGGCGATGGCTTCACCCGGGCCGTCTTCATCTAAGATGAACTCACTTTCGTCGTAAGGATCAACCAGATCATCCGGATTGCCGCCCCAACGCAGAATTTCAAGAGCGCGTGCAGCGCGATCACAAATATCCATCGCAACAATACCGGTATTTCTTGCTCGAACGGCTTCGCCATGTAACCAAACGGCACCTAAAGTGGCACTGACCAAATCAAACTTTTGAGCAAAGAAAGAACCGATCATGCCGGCCAATACATCGCCGGAACCGGCCGTGGCAAGGCAGGCGTTGCCGGTCGGATTGATCCACGAGCGCGAACTTCTGAGTGTTACCACCGTGCCGGTTCCCTTCAGAACGGTAATCGCTCCGGTTTGTAACGATAATTCTCGAGCGCTTGTTACGCGATCGGCTTGAATGCTCTTAACATCACGATGCAGCATTCGGGCCGCTTCACCCGGGTGAGGCGTGATGACAGTGTGTGCCTTGCGAGCAAGCACTTCATCTTCAAGTGACTGATCTTCAGAGATCATCGTAAGAGCGTCGGCGTCAATGATTAAAGGAACATTAGAGCGAACGGCAGCAATTAAACGATCTTTGGCTTTTTGACTGAATCCCATTCCACAGCCGACAACAATGGCGTCGGCATTGGAAAAATCGACGGGTTCATCGGTGATCATTAATTCCGGTTGCATCGGATCGTAAAGCGGTGCGTTAGGTGCCATTAATTCTACGGTAACGCTGCCTGCGCCAAGCTTCAAGGCTGAACGAGCGGCTAAAAGTGCGGCGCCGACTTTACCTTTGTCTCCGCCGATTACCACACAGTGACCGTATGTTCCCTTATGAGAGTGATATTTACGTAACTCCAGAATGTGTTTGAAGTCATCCGTATCGATCAGACTTAAAGAAGAAAGGGGAACGGATACATCCAATTCGGATAACGTGACCATGCCGCTTGCGTCTTTACCGTCATTCATAAAGCAACCAGCTTTGGCACTGATCAGATTAAGGGTCATATCGGCCACACATCCTTTGATGCCCCCGACCCAATTGCCTTTTTCTGCATCAATGCCAGTGGGAACGTCAATGGCCATATGAAGCGCTTGTCTTTCATTAAACCAAAGCGCAGCATCAATGTAGTCACCCGAAATTGCCTTGGTGATACCGACACCCAACATAGCATCGACCACTACGTCAGCCTTGGGAGCCATATAAGGATCATCAATGACTTCGCCGCCTTTTTCTAACCAATGGTTATAGGCTCGTAAGGCATCTTGGGTTTTTGGCTTCTTGCCGCCGACAGCGACACAAATGACATGATGGCCGCGGCTCTTTAAATGTACTGCTGCCGTGTAACCGTCACCGCCGTTGTTGCCTTGACCGCAAAGAATAACAATGGTGCTTGCTGCATCGCATTGATCATCAATCCAGTTGGCAGCCACGAATCCGGCGCGATCCATCAAAGTGCCTTCCGGCAACACATGACTTAAACGGGTTTCTAATTCACCCAATTCTTCTAAATTTAAAAGCGTGGTCGACATTGTCTGAGCCGCTCCCTATTTTCCACCAAATAAACGATGACATTTTAATCAATAGAGGGGAAAATTTTCGAAGATTAACCGCGTTGTGACAAGCAATTTGATAATTAGCTTTCAGTAAAGTTAAAAAAGTCAGGCGAAATGCTCGGTAAGCGTTAATTTAATTGGGTTGATTCTTATAATAATTCGATTAAGTCTTTTTTCCTTTTCTTCATCAAGAAGATTTTTCAGGGGATTTTATTCGCCATGTCTAACACCGCATCGATGTTTACTTTGATGGCCAGCAGTGCGCTGTCTGAATTTCGTGCCGCACGACTTCTGAAACGAATTCGTGAAGTCGCTCCGACCGCTGAAGGCGTATCTGCCCGTTTTGTACATTTTGTTCATGCACAAAAAGCATTAACCGAAGATGAAAGCGCCCGTTTACAGGCGCTTTTGCATTATGGGTTTGATAGTGAGGATGTCAAAGCGGATGCGACCTTCATGGTTATCCCACGCTTGGGTACGATCAGTCCCTGGGCCAGTAAAGCTACCGATATCGCCCACAATTGCGGTTTGGATGTCATTGCGCGCATCGAACGAGGTACGCTCTATAACATTGACTTCAACGGTCAAATCCCTGAAGAGTCTGTTTTGGCTCAAGTCGCAGGCGTCCTGCACGACCGCATGACAGAAAGTGTGGTTCAGGCCGATTTTGATGCATCCAAACTCTTTTTGGAATTACCCGGCAAACCGATGGTGACGGTCGACCTGTTAAAAGAAGGCAGACAGGCGCTTGCCGACGCCAACCTTTCCATGGGTTTGGCGATGAGCGAAGATGAAATTGATTACCTGACCGAAGCTTTTACGAAAGCCAAACGCAATCCCACGGATGTGGAATTGATGATGTTTGCACAGATTAATTCGGAACACTGCCGCCATAAGATTTTTAATGCGAAGTGGACGATTGACGGAAAGGATCAAGACACCACTTTGTTTGGCATGATTCGCGAAACGCACAAGGCTCATCCCCAGGGAACCATTGTGGCGTATTCAGACAACGCCGCTATTTTTGAAGGCGCCAAAGTGCCGCGTCTGTACCCGAGAACACCCGATGGAGAAGCTTTCGGTCGTGTGTTTACTGAAGAAGAGGAACTGACTCATACGGTCTTTAAGGTTGAAACCCACAACCACCCGACTGCTATTTCTCCGTTCCCGGGAGCCTCTACCGGTTCCGGCGGTGAAATCCGTGACGAAGGTGCAACCGGTCGCGGTGCTCGTCCCAAAGCCGGTCTTTGCGGTTTTACCGTTTCTTCTTTGCAGTTACCTGAAGCTCCTCAAGGTTGGGAAAACGACAAGGACGTGACAAATGCAGCCGATCATACGGACAAAAAGTATGGTAAACCGGGTCGCATCGCCAGTCCGTTGTCGATTATGATCGATGGGCCATTGGGTGGAGCTGCTTTTAATAACGAATTCGGTCGCCCCAATGTTTTAGGCTACTTCCGTGTTTTTGAAAATAACACAGGAGGAACACGCTACGGTTACCACAAGCCCATCATGTTAGCGGGTGGCATCGGCAACATCCGCAATGACCAAACACATAAAACAAGTTTGCCCCCGGGAACGCTTTTGATCAGTCTCGGCGGTCCGGGCATGCGAATTGGTTTGGGCGGCGGCGCTGCGAGTTCCATGACCACCGGTTCGAATTCAGAAGCCTTGGATTTTGACAGCGTTCAGCGCGGCAACCCCGAAATGGAACGTCGTGCTCAGGAAGTCATTGACCGTTGTTGGGCTAGTGGTGATAAGAATCCGATTTTGGCCATCCACGATGTGGGCGCAGGAGGTCTTTCCAATGCCATGCCCGAATTGGCTGATTTGTCTGGCCATGGTGCCAAGCTTGACTTAACCAAGGTACCCGTTGAGGAAAGCGGTATGAGTCCGCTTGAAATCTGGTGCAACGAAAGTCAGGAACGTTATTCCATCGCGATTGCTCCTGAATCGCTTGAAGTCTTTGATGCGATTTGTAAGCGTGAGCGCTGCCCGTATGCGGTATTGGGCGCCATTAGTGAAGACAACACCTTGGTTGTCGCCCGTGGTGAAACGGAGACACCGGCAGTTGATATGCCGATGGAAGTGCTCTTAGGTAAAGCTCCCCGAATGCATCGCACGGTTGAACACGTTGAACAACACTTGCCTGAGTTTGAAGCCAAAGGTATTGATTTGGCAACTGCCGTTAAGGATGTCTTGCGTCATCCGACTGTCGGCAGCAAGAGTTTCCTGATCACAATTGGTGACCGTACGGTTGGCGGTCTCGTTCATCGTGACCAAATGGTTGGACCATGGCAGGTTCCGGTTGCTGACGCGGCCGTAACAAACATCAGTTTTGTCGGTCATCGCGGCGAGGCGATGAGTATGGGTGAAAGAACCCCGTTGGCCATTGCTGATGCCGCGGCAGCAAGCCGTATGGCTATTGGTGAAGCGGTCACTAACATTGCCAGTGCCGATATTGAATTAGGGTTGGTGAAGCTTTCTGCCAACTGGATGGCTGCCTGTGGCACGAAGGGCGAAGATGCCAAGCTCTTTGATGCAGTTCGTGCGGCCAGTGTCGTTTGCCAAGAAATGGGATTGGCTATTCCTGTGGGTAAAGACAGCCTTTCCATGAAAACAACATGGGAAGATGACGGTGAAAAGAAGACGGTTACTTCACCGGTTTCTTTAATTGTCTCTGCAGCAGCACCTGTTCGTGATGTTCGCTTGAGTTTGACGCCACAGCTTCGTACTGATATCGGTTCTGTTTTAGTGGCCATTGATTTGGGCTGTGGTAAGAACCGCATGGCCGGCTCCATTTTGTCTCAGGTTACTCAGCAATTCGGTTCACAGACGCCTGACTTAGATGATCCGAAGAAGCTGCAAGCCTTTGTGAAGTTGGTTCGTAAGTTAACGTTGGCCGGTTGCGTATTGGCTTATCACGATCGAGCTGACGGTGGTTTGCTCGCTACGGCTGCTGAAATGATGTTTGCCGGTCATACGGGTGTTCGACTTGATCTGACCTCGATGGCTAAGACTTCTCAGGTTGAAGACATTATTCCTGCGCTCTTTAATGAAGAATTAGGAGCGGTGCTTCAGATCCGTGCTGACCGCATCGATGAGGTTCATGCGGCGGTTAAAGATGCAGACTTGGCAGACTGCACGCACTTTGTTGGTGAAGTGACGGATGGAGATGCCCTGGAAATCCATGCCCACGGAGAAAAACTCTTTGAAGAGTCTCGTGGCGAATTGCAAAAAGCATGGACGGAAGTGTCGTGGCAAATTGCCCGCATGCGTGACAATCCTGCCTGCGCGGATCAGGAATACGCCCGCTGCACGATGGAAGATGATACGGGACTTTTTGTACGCACAACATTTGATACCGAAGAAGATGTTGCGGCTCCGTTCATTGCCTCCGGTGCTCGTCCGCGTATTGCGATTTTGCGTGAACAGGGAGTCAACAGTCAGACGGAAATGGCCGCTGCATTTACAAGAGCCGGCTTTGAAGCCATCGATGTTCATATGACCGATCTTTTGTCCGGAAGAAGTGATCTGAAGGATTTTGCCGGTTTGGCCGCTTGCGGCGGATTCTCCTACGGTGATGTTTTAGGCGCCGGTGGCGGTTGGGCAACGACCATTTTGCGTAATCCCAAGATGGTAGAAATGTTCTCAACCTTCTTTAACCGTCCTGATACATTTGCCTTAGGTATTTGTAACGGTTGTCAGATGATGAGTCATCTGCGTAATATTATTCCTGGCGCAAACCATTGGCCGCAGTTTGTTCGCAATGTCAGTGAGCAATTTGAGGCTCGTTTGGTTGAGGTTGAAGTCATGAAGAGCCCGTCTATTTTCTTTGACGGAATGGCGGGCAGTATGATGCCGATCGTTAACTCTCACGGTGAAGGTCACGTTCAATGGCTATCGGCTGAGGATGCTAAATTGGCTACTTTGGCTGCTCGCTACGTGGATCCGGCCGGACGTCCGACGGAACTTTATCCGTTTAATCCAAACGGTTCACCTGACGGTATTACTGGTGTTACGACACCAGATGGCCGCTTTACGATCATGATGCCGCACCCTGAACGTACACATCGTACGGTTCAAATGAGTTGGGCTCCTGATAGTTTGGGTGAATTCAGTCCGTGGATGAGAATGTTCAGAAACGCAAGAAAGTTTGTCGGTTAAAGTCCGATAACTTCTTAGAGCTTTTCTGAGATCAAGCCTCCGCAACCTCATGGAAACGGAGGCTTTAGTTTTTGAAAGGGTGAAAATGCCATTTGATTTGTGGGTCAGTTTTACAATCGCCGCCGCGGTTTTGGCGGTGGCTCCCGGTCCTGATAATTTATTCGTTTTGCTTCAATCGGCCATGTACGGTTCGCGTGCCGGCATTTTTGTCACACTGGGGCTTTGTGTAGGGGTATTTATTCAAACTTTATTGGCAGCTTTCGGAGTCGCTGCCGTTGTGGCTGCTTCGCCCACGCTTTTGATGATTATTCAATTGGCGGGTGCAGCCTATCTGCTTTATCTTGCCTGGGGTGCTTGGAAAGCACCGGTTGGCGGTGAAAGCGGGGAGTCCGCTAAAAAATATCCACGGCTGAGCAACTTTCAACTCTGGCGTCGCGGTATTTTGATGAATATCACCAATCCCAAGGTACTGATCTTTTTCTTAGCGTTTTTCCCGCAGTTCATTATTAAAGGATCAACGGAATCTCAAGTAATGGTGCAGATGCTGATCATGGGAATGACATTTTTAGTTTGTACTTTGGTTGTGTTTAGCGCCATTGCCTGGTGCGCCGGAACATTAGCGGATCGCTTGCGCAGCCCTAAGGTTCAGACTATCCTTAACAAGGTCAGTGCGGTCATTTTTACTGTATTGGCTATCTCGACACTTCTTTGGAAAGCTAATTAAAAGAGGTGAGTCCTATGAACGAAGCCCGAAAGCAAGACTTTATCCTGATCACGCTTTTGGGCGTGGCGCATGGGTTGTCTCACTATTTTCATTTAATTATTCCGCCGCTTTTCCCGTGGATCATGCCTGAATTTGGCACGAGCTTTGCCCAGATGGGGGCGGTGATGACCGTCTTTTTCATCTGCAGTTCGTTAGGGCAGGCCACAAGCGGTGTTCTAGTCGATAAATTCGGCGCAAAAGTGTGTCTGTACGGCGGTGTCACGTTATTGATGATTGCCGGTTTTCTTTTCAGCATCGCTCAAAGCTATTGGTGGTTTTATCCGGTGGCTGCCTGCGCGGGTCTTGGCAACAGTGTTTTTCATCCGACGGATTATTCCATCATGAACCGTTGCATTACCAACGAGCGTTTGCCGTTTGCCTTCTCAATTCACTCAGTTGTTGGCAACATTGGTTGGGCATTGGCGCCGATATTTATGGTGGCGGTTGCAACCTATACGGGAAGTTGGCGTTTGGCCGCGGCGACTGCCGGCATTATGGCTTTGGTTGTGTTGGTGGTTCTTCTTTTTCATAATGCTCTTTTTGACCGGGCATTGGCTCAAGGCAATGGCTTAACACAGGAAGAAAAGCAAAATGATGCCAAAGGGGATGCGGGATTTGCTTTTCTTAAACTTCTGGTTGTTTGGCTCTGCTTTCTCTTCTTTTTCTGCAATTCGTTTGCTCTGGGTATTTTGCAGAATTTCGCTCCGTCCATTTTCAACGCCACCTATCATGTGGGGCTTGAGATCGCGACAGGAGGTTTGACAGCGTACATGATCGGTTCAATCATTGGGGTACTGTCTGGCGCTTACATAGCCAAGGCTTTTAAACGAAGTGATCATGTCATTGCAGCAAGCATGTCGGTTTCGGCTGTGATGGCTATTTTGCTTGCTTGGCAAGGTTTAGGTCCCTGGTGCGTTTTACCCTTAATGGGAATCATGCGCTTAGGGGTCGGTGTTGCCACTCCGTCAAGAGACTTGTTGATCCGTGGCGCCTGCATGAAGTTTTTAGGCAGCCACAGTTTTGGTCGCGTTTACGGTTTCACGTATTGCGGAATGGATGTGGGGCAGACACTGGCTCCGCTTGTTGCCGGGCCTTTGCTTGATGCAGGATTCTTCTCGTTGGCGCTTGTGCTTGTCGGTCTATTTCAAACCGGGGCGCTTTTGACGGCATTAGGTGTCGGACAGCAAAAAGAGAAAGGTGTTTGAATCTGCTCGGGCAGGCTCAAATAAATACTATTACGATTTTTAAATTAATCCAAAATGAGTTTGAAACTCTATAACCGTTATTTAGACGCTTTTTTAGCCTGCGCCAATTCCGGCAGTTTTTCCAGAGCGGCTCAAAATTTGTTTATTACATCAACAGCTCTAATTAAACAGATCAATCAATTTGAAGAGGGTATTGGTTGCCGATTGTTTGACCGCAATTCGAAAGGATTGAAGTTAACAGCGGCAGGACACATTCTTCTTCAAAACTCTCACCGTCTGATTGACTGTTCGGAATCCATTCTTTATGAAATCCGTCATAGCGCTAAAGCGGATCGAAGCGTGATTAATATTGGAACATCTCCTGTTATTTCCGGACAGTACATTATTGACTGGTGGTCAAAAGTCCACAGAAAAATCCCAAACATCGGCGTCCGGTTGATTCCTTTCGAAGATACGCCTCAGCGTGCTGATCAAATCTTATTTCATTTAGGTGAGGAAATCGATATGGTCGCCGGCGTTTTCGATCCCCATTTTCTCAGCCGATATGATGCTCAAGGTTTGTTGCTTGAGAATGTGGCACTAGGCTGCTCTGTCCCTTTGAGCCATCCGTTGTCTCAGAAAGAAAGTTTAGATTTGAATGAACTCGAAGGCTGCGAATTATTGGTGCGAAAATACGACGTTTGTGAAGATTTTGATATAGCACGACGTTATATTGAAGAAAACTACTCGAAGATTCATCTTATTGAAATCAATCACTTAGATTTGGATGTTTTTAATCGCGCGGAAAATAACGGCCAGATTTTGCTAACGATTAAACATTGGTCCGAGGTTCATCCGTTGTTTAAAACCGTCAAATTAAACTGGTCTTTGACTGCACGATTCGGATTGATTTTTTCGAATCACCCTTCAGAGGCCGTGAAGCAATTTGTGCAGGAGATACAAGACATCTCGGTGTGAACTTTTAGTTATAACGATATAACTTTTATCTTCTTCTGATTTATTGATTTTATTAATAAAATTTAGCATATCAATAATCAAAAGGAGAGTTTTATGAAACTCAAAGTTTATGTTACGGCATTGGCAATTGCGGTTGCATCGACTTTGCAAACGCCCATGGCCCAGGTTGTTGAGCCGGCTTCGCCGGATCCGATTGAATTACGCACAATGGGCAGTTTTGCCTTTGGCGGAACCGTAACCATGCGTGAAGACGGAACAACATTTCATGGCGATCACGGTTATGCCCAGTATTATGTTGCCGCTCATTCACGTCATCTACCTATCGTGATGTGGCATGGAATAGGACAGTCCGGGAAAACCTATGAAACAACGCCTGACGGCCGTGAAGGATTCCAATCCTTATTGCCTCGGCATGATTGGTCTGTTTACATTGTTGATCAGCCCAGAAGAGGCCGGGCCGGTTATACGGATTCAAAACAGCTGTCGGCAAAAATTCCAACCACCGCTAATGAAAGCGGTGTTTGGGAAGCATTTAGAAACGGGCCGTGGGCCATTGGTCAAAAGGCTCAGTTGTTTGAACATTCTCAATTTCCCGCCACTTCGGCAGCCATTAATCAATTTTTCAGACAACAGACTCCGGATACAGGAGAGGAACCTGAAACCGTTCAATATCGTCACTATATGGGTGAGACGGGAGCGGCTTTGTTCAATAGCATCGGCGATGGAATTTTAATTACCCATTCGAACTCAGGACAGTACGGTTGGGAAATCGCTATGCATAGCGATCATGTCAAGGCGATAGTGGCCTTTGAACCCGGCGCGTTTGCATTCCCTGATAGTGAACCGCCCGAAGATTTCGAAATAGCCCAACCATTGGTTAAAGATCGCCTGTCTCCTCGTTTAGTAAAAGCGGATCATTGGCAGGCACTCACAAAAATTCCGATTTTGATCATTTATGGCGACAACATAGAAACTAAACCTAATAGGGATAGTTTTAATGCGGAAGTCTGGCGTGTTTCTCTCAAGCGTGCCCAACAATTTGTTGAGCGCATTAATGCAAAAGGCGGTGATGCAACTTTAGTGCATTTACCCGATCGCGGGATTTATGGCAACACCCACGCCGCTTTCGCGGACTTAAATAACACTGAAATACTCAAGATTGTTATGGATTTTTTACAACAAAAAAATCTTGATTCCTACGATAAGCCGCATCTTGGCCCTGTCTGGCCGACACCTGAAAAAATGTCATTGCCATTAAGTAATGATCGTGCAAAAGACTGGCACTGAAACGCTGAGTTGATGTAGAAGAAAGGGGATGTCAGCAAGTCTTTAACAGACTCTTGAACATCCCCTCATCATAAAGGGCACAAGTGAATTACTTGCCGACCTTAATGTTGGCCTTTTGGAAGAGTTCCTGAATGTTTTGTTGAACCTTCGTTTGAACCAACATGTTTTTGTAGTGATCCTTGCTCTTGCTGTATTCAGGGAAGAGCTGAGCCTTACGGGAATCATCCACACGGATAATGTAATAGCCGCCGTTGGCACGGATAGGCACTTCGGTATAGTCACCGTCATCGAGCGAGCGGATTGCCAAACCGATCATTTGCGGGAAATTAGCAGAAGACGTCCAGTTATCGATCTTGCCGCCCTTATCCTTGGTACTCTTATCCATGGAATACTTCTTGGCCACGTCTGCGAACTTATCACCGTCTTTCAAAGCTTCCGTTACCTTCTTGGCATCGGCTTCGGTCTTAACCGTAATGACACTGACCTTGTATTCCTTATCGCCGTATGCTTTCTTTTGTTCTTCGTAGAACTTCTTCACATCAGCTTCTTTAACCGGATTCTTCTTGGCGAAATCCGCGATAAGGGCGTTAATGAGCACACTGTCACGAGCGTTATTGATTGCATCACGAACTTCGGCACGGTTGGCGAGTTTCTTGCGGTTAGCTTCCTGCAAAAGAACTTCCTTCTGGATGAGCTGGTTGCGAACCTGCATTTCCAACTCGGGCGTTCTCTTTTGACCATTTTTAACGATTTGTTGAATGATCTTTTCTTGAGCTTGAGCAGAAATCGTCTTGCCGTTGACGGTAACAGCGGTCGGTGCCGCCAAGGCCATTGTGGAGGCCAGGGCCAAGGACAAACCGATGACTAAAGCTTTGTGTTGCATAAATATCCTCAATAACAAAAAGAATAATTAATTATGATGGCCTGTATTTTGCGCTTCTTCAGCGTATTTGGCGACATAAAATCCAAGCCCAATTGTAAAAAGAAGTGTCAGACCCAAAAGGCCGAAGAGCTTGAAGTCCACCCAAATATCCATACTGAAAGTATAAGCAACAAAAATATTAATAAAACCGATGGCAATTAAAAAGATGAGACAAAAGTTCTCAACTTTCTTCCATGCGTGGTCGGGCATGGAAATGCCGGTGAATACTTTTTTAATGTAATCCTTTTTTCCGAAGCGGCCGAAAAGCAGTATGGCAGCAAAAAGCCAATAAAGTAAAGTGGGCTTCCATTGAATAAAGGCCGGATCCTGAAAAGCGATTGTCATTCCGCCAAAAAGCACAACCAAAAGGGTGGAGAAAATAGCCATTTTGGAAGGTTTTTCACCCTTCATATAAATAAAGCCCATCTGAAGAATGCTTGCCACAATGATGACAGCGGTGGCTGTCACAATGGGAATAAGGTCGGCAGCAACCGGAACAATCGGAGCCAGTTCAGATGTATAAGAGCCAGCTACTTTGAAGGTAATGAAAAAGCAGATGACGGGTAGGAGATCAAAAAAGGCCTTCACAATAAATCTTCGGCGTGATTATTAGACCTCAGCACTATACCTCAAACGGCTATAGCTGTCTAAGGCGGCAATATTCCGATACACTTAGGAACTTTCGTACCAAATGTTGTGGATCAAATTGATTACACTAACGTCGATCCTGTTTGAAAGCGAAGGACGACTCCATGAATAAAAAACAAAAATGGCTTGCCGCAGCTGGCATCGTTGTTGTGTGTGCGGTGGGCTTTACATTTTGGCAAAAGGACACGAGTACCCCTATGAATGACGCATCATCCGTTGTACAGAATACAGAAACCGCTCAGAAAGTAGTGACCGTGGAAGGTGTTACGGAATACCGCTTAGCCAATGGTTTGCGGGTTTTGCTTTTTCCGGATTTCAGCAAACCGACCATTACAGTCAATATGACCTATTTGGTGGGCTCACGCCATGAAGGTTATGGCGAAACGGGCATGGCTCACTTACTTGAACACTTGATGTTTAAGGGGTCAAAGAATTATCCGGAACCGACAAAGGAATTTACGCGCCGTGGTTTTAAGATGAACGGTTCCACTTGGCTTGATCGAACCAATTATTTTGTTTCTTTCAATGCCGTTGATGACAATCTTGATTGGGCTCTCGGCTGGAGTGCTGACGCCATGACCAATTCCTTTATCGCTCAAAAGGATTTGGACACGGAAATGACGGTTGTTCGAAATGAATTTGAAATGGGTGAAAATAACCCGGTGAGCGTGCTTTTAAAACGCATGCAGTCGGTTCTTTTCGATTGGCACAACTATGGCAACAGCACGATTGGAGCCAGAAGCGATATTGAAAATGTGAAAATCGAAAATCTGCAGGCTTTCTATCGCAAATATTATCAACCCGACAATGCCGTGCTGATGGTTTCCGGTAAGTTTGATCAAGCCGATACGCTCAAGAAAATCGAACGCATTTTCGGTGCTATTGCCAAGCCCACTCGCATCTTAGAGCCGCAGTGGACTGAAGAACCCATTGCAGACGGTCCTCGCACTTTTGAAATTCGTCGAGCTGGCGAAATGAAAGTTGTTGCTGTCGGCTACAGGATTCCTGCCGCATTGCATCCTGACGCCCAGCTTATTAATTTAGGTGCTGATGTTTTGGGCGATACGCCGCGCGGCCGTTTACATAAAGCGCTAGTCGAAACCGGCCTGGCTACACAAGTCTTTGCTTGGCCGATGCCGGCTCATGATCCGGGTCTGGCGATGTTTGGCGCCATGCTGCCTAAAGACGGTGATGTGGAAAAAGCTCAAAAGATTCTCATCGAAACGGTTGAGTCAACTTTTGATAAAGAACCCTTGCAGGCTGAAGATCTCTCCTTGATGGCTCGAGAAGAAAAAACGCTCTACGAAAGAACTTTTGCCGATCCTGAAACGTTCGGCGTGGATATTTCGGACTTTATTGCTTTGGGGGACTGGCGGCTTTTCTTTATTCATCGTGACAGTTGGGAAAAGATGAAGCCTGAAGATGTGATGCAGGCTTGGAAGCGCTATTTTGTGCGTGATAACCGCGTAGTTGGTACGTTTATTCCTGACAATAAGCCCGAGCGCGCGCAAATGACTCCGGCTCCGACTTTGGATCAAGTTCTCTCTGAGCATCAATTCAAGGAACAGGGCCAGGAAGCTGAAGTCTTTGATTCCAGCCCTGCTAATCTTAACGCACGCACAGAGCGCTTTGCCATCGGAGACGTTAATGTCGCCCTTTTACCGAAAAAGACGCGCGGTGAAACCGTTGTGGTCAGAGCGCAATTCCGTTATGGCAACTACGATTCCCGCAAAGATAAGCGAGCCGTGGCGGCTTTGATGAGTGCCATGCTTGAACGCGGAACAAAAACCATGAGCCGCGAGGAAATCAATGATGCTTTCACAAAACTTCAGATTGAAGGAGATATCGGACAATTTACGACCACTCGTGAACATTTGGCCGATGCCTTGAAACTGATGGGTGAACTTTGGACGCAATCGTCCATGCCGCAAAAGGATTTTGATGAATTAAAGGCCGAGTTTGCCAATGACGTTCAATCCCGAATGGACGATCCGCGCATTCAAGCCCGTGATGCAATCACCGAACACTTCAATCACTATCCTAAAGATGATCCGCGTTATCGTCTAACAAGCAAGGAGTTGAAGGCGGCGATTGAGAAGACATCACTTGAAGATGTGAAAAACTACTACGACAAACAGTTCGGAATCGAACGCGGGGAAATCTCTATTGTCGGTGATTTTGATGCCCAAGCTGTCCGCGCTCAACTTGAAGGTTTGTTAAATCAAAAAGCTTCTCAGGTTCCATATGAACGAATCGTTCGTGAGCATTTTGATACGCCTGCCACGCGCATCATTATCGACACACCTGATAAGGAAAATGCAACGATTGTCGCTCGGTTCGATTTCGCTCAGAATAAAAACGACTCGGAGACCGACGCGATGTTGCTTGCCAACTGGATTTTTGGCGGCAGCTCCGGTCTTTCCAATCGCCTAATGCTTCGTCTTCGTCAAAAGGACGGTTTAAGTTACGGCGCCGGCAGCAGTGTTAATATTCCTGCTTTTGGCAATGATGCGAGTTGGACCATGCAGGCTATTTTGGCTCCTCAAAATTTGAGAAAAGCTGAAATTGCCCTGTATGAAGAAATTGACCGCGTTTTGAAGGAAGGCTTTACACAAGAGGAATTGGATGAAGCGAAAAAAGGCTTTATCGAATACCGTGCGGTCAATCGCAGTCAGGATAACCTTATTGCCTATCATTGGGTTCAAATGATGAATGAGGGAGTGGACTGGACAGAAGCCCAAGATCGGGATGAAACGGTGCGCAACTTGACTCTTGAAGAAGTCAACAATGCTTTCCGTAAAATGGTCGATCGCAATGGGTTGACGGTTGTTTTGGCCGGTGACCAGAAAAAGGCGATGACTCAAGAATAAGCCACTTTTACGGATGCAAAAAAAGGCCTCGGTTGTCATTTTGTGACCGAGGCTTTTTTGTCAGTAATTTAAAGGCTGTATGGAAGTGCTGACATTGAGAAAGAAACACCATTGATTTGATAGGTGCCGCCTTCCATACTCTTTAATGTGACTTCGGCTAAGACAACGGTTTCAGAGTTTGAATTCACGCTCATTACGACGTTACCGACTGCTTGATTGGCTTGGAAAATGTCCGTGTTAGCTAAGACAGTAACAGAATCGTTGCTCTTTAACACGATCATTCGGCGAGGAGTTGATCCGATGTGCTGAACGCGCGAGATGATTTCTTGGCCGGGATAGCAGCCCTTATCAAAAACTAGGCCGCCAATTTTTTCCAGATTAATCCATTGAGGGATGAAGGCTTCTTTAGTCTTTTCAAAAACCCACGGCGTGCCTGATTCAATATCACTCTTAAACCAAAGAGCGGCATCATCGGTTGCGCCCGTAAAACGCTCATTGAGGGTTTGAGCATCGCCAACAACCATAACCCTGGCTTTATTGTTCCAATCACGGACGCGACCGATCAAATAACCATTGGTTAAAACGGCATGGTCAATCTCAGGCAAAGCCATATTCGGATCAATGAGACCGTAAACGGATAATTCTTGAGCTTCTCGGATCGTTACCTTACTTCTCAAAATAAACATGGAAAGACGTTTAACGAATCCTGCGACAAGATCGGAGGGCAAAATGAGCAAGTATGCATCGTTATATTTAACGACACGCATGAGCGCGAGTATTCTGCCTTGCGGCTGACAGTAAGCCGCTAAACGAAAGGACTCACCGAGATTTTTAATGTGGTTGGTGAATTGACCGTGCAGAAAAGCTTCTGCATCTTCTCCCTTAACTTCAAGAATAGAAAATTCTTTAAGTAAAGAAATAAACGGTTTTACTTCGTTTTTGTCCAATATCCAAGAGCCAGAGATGTGATTTTCCATGTCAGGCGACTCCAAAATTCAATGCAGGCTGATATTATGAAGGCTTCAAAAAAATTGTGCGAATTTGCCTTCAATGTTTAAATTCAATACAGACACTATTGAGAGACTTAAAGCGGTAGATAAACGGTATTGGGCCATGGGACTGGCTGCCGGTGTTGTGGCTGTCGGCCTCTTTTTTGTTTGCGCTAATCAAATTACATTGACTGACGAAGCGTTATCTAAAAAAGAAATCACCTTCAATGTACCGCCCGGAACGCCTGCAGCTCGAATTCCTGCCATCCTTGAAAAAGAGGGGGTTGAGGTAAACGATTTTTACTTCAAGCTTTCACTTCGTCTGACCGGTGCTCATAAAAATCTTCACGCGGGTTTTTATCGTGTGTATCCGGATGATACGGTTGGTAGCATTACCGAACGCCTTTCAAAAGGCGAGGCTTATCTTTTTTCCTGGCGCATTCCTGATGGCTCTACCTATTGGGAAGTTCGTAAAAGTTTAAATGCCCTGGACGGCATAAAGCACGACTCTCGTGACATGACCGCTGAGGCACTATTGTTTGCTATCGGCGCGAAGGAAACTCATCTGGAAGGACTCTTTGCACCGGATACGTATAACTTTCATGCCAACGTCTCTGACCTTTTGATTTTAAAAAAGGCCTATGAACAGCAACAAGCAATTCTCACAGAAGAATGGACCAACAGAGGGGCGGATTGTCAGGTTGATACACCGTACGAAGCGTTGATTCTCGCCAGTATCGTGGAGCGCGAGGTCGCCAGAAGTGAAGATCGGGCAATCGTCGCCGGAATTTTCTCCAATCGTTTAAGAATTAAGATGCCTCTGCAAACCGACCCAAGTGTGATTTATGGTGAGGGGGAATCTTTTGGCGGGGATGTCAAACGCAAGCACCTGCGCAAAAAGACACCTTACAATACGTACCGTTTCGTCGGTTTGCCGCCCACTCCGATCGGCAATCCGACCCGAGAAAGCATTCACGCTGTTTTACACCCGGCTAAGACGGACTATCTCTATTTTATTAATAAGGCAAATGGGGATTTAGTTCCATCGAAAACCTTAGCCGAACACAATCGTGCGGTACGACGTTACATTTTGAATAAAGGACAATAGGCTCATGCGAGGACGTTTCATTACTTTTGAAGGCATTGATGGCGCCGGTAAAAGCACCCAGATTGACGTCATTGAGGAAACGCTCAGAGCGCGAGGTCTCGAAGTTATTCGCACGCGAGAGCCGGGTGGTACGCCCCTGGGTGAAGTTATCCGCAAAGAACTTTTATCCGTTTCAATGGATCCGTCAACTGAGACGCTTTTATTTTTTGCTTCCAGAGCCGAGCATATCGCAAAAGTGATCCGTCCGGCCATTGAGCGCGGAGCTTGGGTCCTAAGCGATCGCTTCACCGATGCGACTTACGCCTATCAGGTTGGCGGCCGAGGTTTCCCGGCTCATAAGGTTGAAGAACTTGAACGATGGACCCAAGGGGATTTACAACCTGATCGCACGGTGCTCTTTGACATTGAGCCAGAGGTCGCCGCCGAACGTGTCGCTCGAGCCCGCAATCTTGATCGATTTGAAAAAGAAAATTTAGACTTTTTCAAACGAGTCCGACAGGCGTATTTGACGAGAGCCAATCAGTCGCCCAATCGTTTCCTGATTGTCAACAGCATGCAGGATAAAGATACAGTGAGCGCTATCCTTCGCAAGGAGTTCTCAACATGGGCTTAGCGGTTTATCCCTGGCAAGAGGAACTCGCCCGCGAGCTTGTCAGTTTCAAAGATAATCTCCCCAACGGTCTTCTGGTATACGGTCCACGAGGGATCGGCACGATCGACTTGGTCATCGCTT
>ENA-ORUG01001597-ORUG01001597.1-human-gut-metagenome-genome-assembly--contig:-NODE-1597-length-19223-cov-14.646703_pt1 | contig 19223 bp, 15 predicted proteins | sample MGYA00242079_ERZ509207 | MGnify/ENA primary metagenome ERZ509207 (study PRJEB26280, sample SAMEA2338780) | human gut metagenome | biome: human gut; feature: human-associated habitat; material: faeces...
AAGTATTTATGGAATTATTAATGCCTCAGGAAGCAGAGGTACTTGCATCCTATGATCATTATAATTGGAAGGAATACGCAGCGATCACCAAGAATCATTATAGAAAAGGAACTGCCATTTACATTGGCTGTATGACAGATGACAACACCTTAAAAGCAGTACTCACAGAAGCACTTAATAGCGCGGAGGTGGAAATTCCGGAATACAGCTGGCCGGTAATCATAAGAAAAGGAACCAATGATCTGGGTAAATGTGTCAGATATATCCTGAACTATTCGGCAGAGGAGCAGAATGTTGTATATCATGGCGCAGACGGAACAGAACTGTTTTCAGAGGAATCTGTGCAGGATGGAGACACTGTTACTGTTTTGCCGTGGAATGTTAAGATTATAGAAGAGGTATAAAATGAGCCGGGATTATCTTCCCGGCTCATTTTATTATAGTAAGTCTCAAATACATTATTTACGAGGATTGCTAGTTACTGTTCACACACCACTATTCCGCGAGGTGTTTTGGCATGAATATGCCAAAATCCCGAGACATACAAGCCAAAATTCCATTGCCGCAGGCAATCTGGAATGAATTTTGGCTACGTTACTGTGAACGGAGTGAACAGTAACGATTGCTATAGTTTCGGATATTATAAGTGAATATACTCTTTACCATAACGTTGTGATATGATATATTTTTACAGAAGTAAATTATTAAAGTATGAAAAGACAGTTTTAAGAAATTGGAGGATAAAAAATGGACGCAGCGAAAATTGTCAGTAAGATCAGTAAAGAGCATGGTATTATCAAAAATGTATATTTTCTTGCATGTGGAGGATCTCTTGTAGACTTGTATCCGGGATATTATTTTGTACGTGCGGAATCAGCAGTGATGGATGCACAGTGGATCCCTGCAAGAGAATTTGCATTGACACCGCCAAAAAAACTGGGAAAGGACAGTCTTCTGATTATCTGCTCTCACAGTGGAAAGACCAAAGAATGTCTGGAAGCAGCGAAGGTGGGAATAAATGCAGGTGCAGCAGTAGTGACTATGACACATGCACCGGGATCACCCTGCGATTGTGAAGAGTGGATTTCTGTTGTATATGACTGGGCACCGGGAGTAAAGGAAGCCCAGAAACCTCAGGGAATTGTTCTTGGCATCCTTAATGAACTGATGAAGGCGCAGGAGCCGGGATATACCCTTTACAGTAGTATTAAAGAAGGATTTGAGAAAATTGATGATATCATTGCAGAGGCAGTGAAAAAACAGCAGAACTCAGCATGGCTTTTTGCAGAAAAATATTCTGAGGAGCCAAATCTCTATATTATGGCATCCGGTGCTTCCTATTCACAGGCATATGGGTTTGCAATCTGTTCTCTGCAGGAGATGCAGTGGATGGACTGCGGATATCTCAATTCAGCAGAATACTTCCATGGACCTTTTGAGGTTACAGATGAAGATCATCTCTATATCCTGATGATGAGCCGGGGCAGAAACCGTATGATGGATGAACGTGTACTGACTTTCCTTGAGAAATATGGTAAGAAATATGAAGTGATCGATGCTGATAACCTTGGTATGGAAGCAATTGATGACGGCTGTGTGGAATACTTTACACCAATGCTTTTTTATACCATGACAACTGTTTATCGTACTGCTTTGCAGGATAAGAGACGTCATCCTCTGGATATGAGAAGATATATGGGAGTTGTGGAATATTAAATCACAGGATTTTTATAATAACACAGAAAGAGGAAAAAGGATGAGCAAATACAGTACAAAGCTTTTGGGCTTCGGAGATAATGTGGTGGATATTTATGATCATCAGAAGACTATGTATCCAGGTGGAAACTGCGTAAATGTCAGTGTATATGGAAAAATGTCAGGATGTGAAAAAACAGCATACATGGGATATTTCGGAGATGACGAAGAGGCAGAACTGGTCATTGATGCACTAAAGAAAAATGGTGTAGAGACAGTGAAATGCAGACAGCTTCATGGTGAAAACGGATATTCCCGAATTACATTAAAGGACGGAGACAGAGAGTTTCTGGACTTTAATGAAGGTGGTATCAGGGGAAAGACACCGTATGTTTTGGATCGCTTTGACCTGGAATATATGAAAGGTTTTGATGTGGTACACAGTGGAAATTATTCCTTTACAGAGGGAGAACTTCACAAGATGAAAGAAGCCGGAATACAGATTTCCTTTGATTTTTCGGATGATTCTACAGAAGAGTATTACAGAAAAACAGCACCGGATGTTACATATGCTTTCTGTTCCTTTGATGGAACGGATCAGGAGACAGAGGAACATTTAAAGAAAATTATTTCCATGGGACCAAGGCTTGCCATGGCATCCAGAGGGGCAAAGGGCTGTATATTGTATGATGGAGAGAAATTTTTTGTACAGCCGGCGATGCCGCTGAAAGAAGTGAAGGACACTTTGGGAGCCGGAGATTCTATGATCGCTTCTTTTCTTACAGGTTACACAGGAAGAATAAAGAATGGTTTTGATCAGGATGTGGCAATCAAGGAAAGTCTCAAAGAAGCAGCAGCTTTTGCAGCAGGTATCTGCGGCATAGAGGGCGCCTTTGGCTGCGGAAAGAAATATGAATAACAGGAGGAAAAAGCAGCAATGAAATATAAAGGAAAAGGCAGGATAGTTCTGTGCTTTCTTCTGTGTATGCTCATGGCACTGCCGGTGGGGATCGGAAGTGCAGCAGCAGTAAAAGCAGCGGAACAGCAAACCATTATTATAGGAACAAATGCAGAATATTCACCTTTTGAATATCTGGATGATAACGGAAATATCACTGGTTTTGACTATGATCTTCTGGAGGCCATTGCCAGAGAAGAAAACGTAAAACTGGTGTGGAAGGATATGCCATTTGATTCTCTGATGGGCTCTATGGAGGCAGGAGATGTACAGGTGATCGCTGCCGGAATCGGACCTACAGAAGACCGTAAAAAGAGTGTTGATTTTTCTGACGTATATTATACCGGTACACAGTGTATCATCAGCCGTAAAGACAATCCTGTTAAGGATTTTGAAGAGCTGTCAGGGAAAACGGTGGCAGTTCTGGAAGGTGCGCAGAGTGATATGATCGCATCCGGTGAGACAACAGATTACGGCGAAGTAAAGGATGCAAAGGTAAAACGCTTTAAGAATGCTTCCAGTGCAGTAATGGAACTGAAAAACGGCGGTGCAGATGCAGTGCTGATCGATAATATCATGGCTGAGATCTACTGTAAACAGAACTCTGATCTTCAGTATGAATCTGTTCCAAGTACAGCAGAGGATACTGTTTTCTGTATTCAGAAAGGAAACACAGAGATTGCTCAGATCATTAACGATGGACTTGCAAAGGTAAAGAATTCAGGCGAGTATGATGATTTGTACCAGAAATATTTTGTGGATACGCTGGAGAACAGTGAGGATGTTACAGATGTGGCTGCAACAGATGGATTTCTGGGACTGTTAAGCTTTATTTTCCTTCAGGATAACAGATGGAAATTCTATATAAACGGACTTGGAATCACATTGCTTGTTTCTTTGATGTCTGTGATCGTAGGTATCCTGATCGGTCTTGTGGTAGCACTGGTTCGTCTTGGTGCGGCAAAGAAGGGAAGAAGAACGGTTCTTTCCACTATTGCAGATGTTTATGTGGATGTGATCCGTGGAACACCGTCTGTGCTTCAGCTGATGATCATTTATTTTGCGGTATTTCACAGTAGACTGGGATATGTGGCAGCAGTAGTCAGCTTTGGTATCAACAGTGGTGCCTATGTATCGGAGGTCATCCGCGGAGGTATTCTGTCTGTAGATAAAGGACAGAGTGAGGCCGGACGTTCCCTGGGTCTTGGATATAAAGATACCATGCGTTTTATTGTTATCCCTCAGGCAGTAAAAACAATCCTTCCGGCAATGGGTAATGAATTTATCCAGCTGATCAAGGAAACTTCTATTCTGGGTTATGTTGGAATTATGGATCTGACCAAGGCAGCAAGTTATGTTTCCTCACGTACTTATCAGATGTTTATTCCTCTGATCGCAGCAGGTATTATGTACTATCTGATCGTGAAGTGTTTAAGTATTCTTCTGAAGAGATTTGAAAGGAGACTGAGAGAAAGTGATTGATGTAAAAAATCTGAAAAAATCCTTTGGGGATGTACATGTATTAAAAGGAATTACAACTCATGTAAACAAAGGGGAATGTATCTGTATCATCGGTCCTTCCGGTTCGGGAAAATCTACATTTTTGCGTTGTCTGAATCTCCTGGAAAAGCCGGAAGAAGGTGAGATCATTATTGATGGACAGGAAATTCTGGATTCTAAGCTGAACGTGGATAAATTCAGAGAAAATGTAGGAATGGTATTTCAGCATTTTAATCTGTTCCCTAATATGACTGTACTGAAAAATATAACCCTGGCTCCTGTGAGACTGGGAAAATGGAATGTTGCGGAAGCAGACCAGAAAGCCAGAGCACTTCTGAAACGTGTAGGATTGGAAGAAAAAGCAAATGCATTTCCCGGCAAGCTTTCCGGTGGTCAGAAACAGCGAGTGGCTATAGCTCGTGCACTGGCCATGAATCCTGAGGTTCTATTGTTTGACGAACCTACATCTGCACTGGATCCTGAGATGGTGGGGGAAGTTCTTGAGGTTATGAAAGAACTTGCACAGGAAGGAATGACCATGCTTGTTGTTACCCATGAGATGGGGTTTGCAAGAGAAGTCAGTGATCGTGTGCTGTTTATGGACGAGGGAATCATCCTGGAGGATAAAAAGCCGGAAGAACTTTTCACAAATCCGGGAGAGGCACGAACCAGGGAATTTCTTTCAAAAGTATTATAATTTTTACTGCAAATATGAAATAACACTGTAGAAAAAATTCGACAGTGTTATTTTTTTGATTTTTTACCAAATTATTTACAAATAAAGTTGCAAAGGCTGTAAGAAAAAGATGCTGTCCTCTTGACAGTAAGTGACAAAAGGTGTGAAATATTAACCTATATTATTCATGGCAAAGCCGTGAAAGTGGCTGAAAGCCACATAGTTACTGTGCTTTAACTGAATATTGCTTTTCACCTATCAAATGAATGAAAAAAGAGCATCCACTTGTGATAAAATTAAGGTGTCAAATCTCAAATAATACCAACAAAAGGAGCCCTTTATGAGTATTGTAAACACCTTATCATTAGAAAGCAATAGGCAGATTAAAATAAATTTCGATGGAGGAGATTTATCCTCCGATGCAGGCTTGCTTCTCATCAAAGAATTCGTAAGCAAACTTGGTATTGATAAGCTTTTAGGCAAAGCTTTCAAGACCAATGACTCTGCATTATTCAGATATCATACAGATCAGGAAAACCTGCTCCAGATGATATATACGATTATTGCTGGTTATTTCGAAGATGATGCTTCCGATGAACTTATCAATGATCCTGTATTCAAGTCTGTACTTGAAAAAGATGCACTTGCATCACAGCCTACTGTATCAAGATTCTTTAACCGTATGGATGAAGATACCTTAAACCAGTTTCTTACGATTGGCAGAATACTTCGGAATAAAATTTACAATATCAAGATGCCACAGGCGGTTATTCTGGATCTGGATTCCACTCTCCTTGATGCATATGGCAGACAGGAGGGCAGTGCCTTTAACTTTCATTATCAAAGCAATGGCTATCATCCTCTTGTTTGCTATGATGGAATGACTGGGGATCTGATAAAGATCCAGCTTCGTGACGGAACGCAGTATTCCTGTACCGGAGTGGTTGACTTTCTGCAGACGGTACTTGATGAATACCTGAATGATTATCCGTCAATCCGTATTCTGCTTCGTGGCGACAGCGGTTTCGCCACGCCTGATCTGTTATGAACAGTGTGAGAAAAACGGCACAAGCTATGTGATTCGGCTGAAGGAGAATGGCATTCTCCGCGAAAAAGTATCCGATCTTGTGGATGAGCTTGATGAGATTACCCCAAATAACACAGTCGATTATGCAGCAGCCTATTTATCAGTGTTATTTTGTCTTGAATTTCTTGTCTCCAGGCATCGGCAGGAGATAGAAGGCAGTTTCCTGTCTGTTGCAGAGAAACAGATTCTTACACATATGAGTCTCCATCAGTTTGGAAAAGGTAAGGTGATAAAAGGGTTCTTCTGTTTCTGAAAATAAAATTGTTTGTGAGAAAACTTGCCCGATATGAGCATAGACTTTTACAAATACGAAAGAAAAACCGGAAAGATTTTTGGATGTGTTGAAAAAGTTTTCAGCTTTTCTTTATGAAAAATTACGTGTGGAAATTTATAAGAAATGTTACATGTTGTTTCTGAATTCTTCGAGAGAGGATACATTTCTGGAGAGCTGAAACCATAATTTTAGTTTATTGGGATTAGTTTCAGCAGAAATTTTTTCCCTTAATTCAGATGGGACAGTAAATCTGGATTCAAGAAAGTCAAGAAGAAATTCCTGTTTTCCTTCTATATTTCCCTCACGTTTTTCGTTGCGCATCATTTCTTCTAATAACATATACCTTTCCTCCATTGAACGATTTTGCTTGATTTTATCAATGTTTTCTTGTATATGTCTGACAAATGAATCTGTGGAAACAATAGTTTCATTACGTCCGGTATTTTTTACATAATCAAGGAATTGCAGCAGTTCATCAGGAATATCAGTTCTGTTCCGACCATGGGCATTGAGATAAATGGTTGCAATACCGTCTTTTACAGTATTTCCTGTTTCCTTACAGGCAGTACAGGTGGTGTAACGATAAAGTCCATCTCCAAAAGAATCAAAATCACAGATAAAGATTACAAAGGTATCTGGCAGATTTTCATAAGATTCTCCGGTAAGAAGAGCGTCCATATCTATCTGGTCATGATAATAACGACCTCGCTTTGGCAGAAATTTCTGCGAAGTAACCTGCATTTCTACATTAAAACGTGTTTTGCCTGCATCAGCAGCATATACATCCAGACGTACGCCATGATATTCGGAGTGATATGCCATGGTTCGTTCTGTCTGGACATGAACTTCGGAAACAGGAAATCCTAATGCCAGTTCCAGGACTTTGCGACAGATTTCCGGATCAGACATTACAGCGGCAAACATGAAAGAATCACGTATTGTCAGATCTTTAAAATTTGTTTGTGCCATTTTCCGTCCTTCCTGAAACACAAGAACTCTTTGGACTTATTATAACATTGAATATGAGGGTTTACAAGAAGAAAAAGTCGACAAATAGTATTATTTTTTCTTTATATTCTGCTTCCTGTATTTCTGCGGGCTGCAGCCCTTCACTCTGGAGAATACCTTGGCATAATAGTTGGAATCTGTAAAACCGGATTTCTGGGCGACTTCCATGATGCTATCACTGGAACTGAGGAGAAATTCAAGGCTTCGCTCTACACGATATTCCTGTAGAAATGTGAATAAAGATACATTCATGTAGCGCTTGAATAATCGGCTGCACTCGCTTTCGCAGAGGTGGATTTGCTCTGCGATATCTTTCATCTGGATTTTATTCATGTAATTATGCTCCAGATATTCCATAATTTCACGCATACGGTTACGTTCCAGTTTGCTGTGTTCTGTATATGGAAGGTCATTCGGGAGATTCTGCAGCATGCAGCGCCAAAGCTTCTGCAAAGTTCCGGTGATGTCCAACTCATAAAACTCTTTCTTTTCTTCATACAAACGTATAATTTCTTTTACGCATCCGGCAAAAACCTCATGCCATGTTTGGGAGTGATCAATATAGATTGCAGGAAGAGAGAAATTCTGCAAAAAAGGTTCGACATATTTTTTGCGAAGGATACTTCCATAAGAACCATAGATGATCTTTGGCAGAAAAGTAATAGAAACATATTTACCGTCCTGCATATCTTCCATAAAACCTGCGTGAAGGACGTTGGCATTTCCAAGAAGAATATCCCCTGTTTTCATATGATAAGTATATTGATTTACCTTATAAAGAATTTGTCCTTCCAGAACAAGTGTGATTTCTATTTCCGGATGCCAGTGCCATAAGAAGGAACCGGATTTATAACCGGAAAGCTGTTCATAGCTTACCAGAAGCGGGAATTCGTCGCTGCCATGTTTTTTAAGTTCTTTCTGGGAGCCGTCAATTATGATTTCTGCCATTATGTGTCCTCCTGTTATGATAAGTTTATTGTACACTTATATAGATATAAACGCAAGATTTTACTATTTTTCCCTTAGATTATCAAGGAATTTTATGACACAGCAGGGTATACTTTAATTCAAGAGTGTAGCTGATAAGGCTGCTCCCAAACTTTCATACATATATTCCCGTCTGCCGCTGGTTTTCACACCTGCACTGCCACTGTAAATCGTGAAAATTGTCAGTACATAGTACTCATAAAACTATGTATCAGCGGTCAGACCGGAAAAATGAACGGAGGATTTTTACAATGAATATTCCAAATAAAAATGAATTGACACGTATTTACGGCGAAGCAGAGAAATCAGCAGCACGTTTTCAGGCTGTAGCTGATCATTTCGCAGAAATTTACCATCATGATATAGCAGAATTTTTTACAGCACCGGGAAGAACAGAGATCATCGGAAACCATACAGATCATAATGGCGGTCGCGTAATCGCAGGCAGTATTGACATGGATACCATCGGTGCAGCTTACCCGAACAACAGCAGTGTTATCCGTATCACAAGTGAAGGATATGATAAGGAAGTTGTCGTAGACATCAATGATCTTGCCAGCGTACCGAAGGCTCAGGGAACTGTATCTCTGGTAGCAGGTATGGTGGAAGCTATTCAGAAATTCGGTTTTAAAGTAGCCGGTTTTGATGCTTATGTGACCACAAATGTAATCCGCGCAGCAGGTGTAAGCTCTTCTGCATCTTTCGAAATGCTGGTATGTTCCATCATTAATTATTTCTTTAATGATGGTGCAATGACATACATCAACTATGCAAAAGCAGGACAGTATGCTGAGAATGTTTACTGGCTGAAGGCTTCCGGATTAATGGATCAGCTTGCATGTGCAGTTGGCGGACCGATCCTTCTGGACTTCTCAGACAGAGAGAATCCAAAATATGAGAAAGTAAACTTCTCTTTCCATGATTATGATCATCATCTTGTAATCGTTAATACAGGAAAAGGTCATGCTGATTTAAGTGAAGAATACTCTGAGATCCCTATGGAAATGAAAGAAGCAGCCAAGGCAGCAGGAGCAGAGCTTCTCTGTGAGACAACTCTTGACAAAGTGCTTGCAAATATGGATAAGATTGATAATGACAGAGCAATCTTAAGAGCGATTCATTTCTTCAAAGAGAACGAACGTGTAGAGAGAGCTGCAAAAGCAGTTGAAGAGAAAGATGGTGAGACTGTACTGAAGCTACTCAGTGAATCAGGAAAATCTTCCTGGGAATTACTTCAGAACTGCTATCCGATCAAAGCATATACAGAGCAGAAGATTTCTGTTGCGCTTGCTCTTACAGATCTCTTCCTTGAGAAACTGGGCAAAGGTATCTGCCGTATCCATGGAGGCGGATTTGCCGGTGTTATCATGTGCGTAGTGCCGGAAGAGGAGACAGAGAACTATGTTTCCTATATTTCTGAATTTGCAGGAAAAGAGAATGTATATCCGATGAATATCCGCGCAGTCGGTGCAGTACATATTGAAAAGTAAATATGCCGCAAAGGGTGTTGTCGAACATAAAATTATGAGCAGACAGCGAAGCAGATTGTGAATATCTGTTTGACAAATATTGATTTAGATGTTATCAGGAAAAACAGGCAGCAGTAAGGTGGATTGGATTGCCATACACTTTACTGCTGTTTTTTTGATGGAAGTTTCCTGTTTTGCTTTTCAATGTAAAATTCCTGTATTATAATTGTGATAATGTATAATTATGATAAGAATATATGGTGATTTTTGTAGATAATGCATTTTGTATCTGTTTATCAGAATGTGAAATTTACAGGAATTGCTACAGAATTATCAGGTATCTAACCGAATAAACTGCGGAGCAGTTATTCGATGTAGAGCCGCGTAACGAAGCGGATGATTTTATCCGTCTGACATGAGGGGGAAGGAATAATGAAAAAAAGGTGGACAATGCGGAGGGCACTGCTTGTTCTGTGCATCGTAAGTGTCGTATTTGCACTTCTTCTGCAGACGTTTCTGTTTCATCAGTCTCTGCGCAGACAGATCCGGGCAGAGAGCATTTCAGATCATGAGCTTTCTCTGAATAAAATGCAGACCGATCTGTCTAATTTTATCCACACAATACGAGGGGAAATGCTTACGATCTACAGCGAGCAGGATCTTATTGCAGCTATGCGTGACGCTGCGGAAAAAGATACAGACATGAAGGATTATTACTGGAGAAGCTGGTATTTTGCAAGGAAACGTTTTACAAAGGAGGATCAGCTTCTTGCCATGTATCTTTATGATACAAAGGATCATCTGATCAGCAGCTACCGCTACAATTCAGTTACATATCCCAAAGATATTTACAAGGCAGAGTATGATGATAATTCAGACCGGGTTTATGATTATGTGCATGGAGACCGTACAGACCTGATGATTTCCGGATATCACAATTCTGTTGCAAAGAAAGATATTGTGCGGTTTGTGTTGAAACTGCATAATTATGATGCAGACAGGAATGCCCTGGGGTATCTGGTCTGTGATATTAACAGTGCGGCATTTACTTCAATTATGGCTAAATATGTGGATGTAGAGCAGGTATGTCTGTGGCTGCAGCCATTAAATGACCGGGTGATTGCAATGACCGGAGAGGCTTCTGAGAGTCAGCGCAGAATCCAGAAGCAGTTGGCAAAGGTTGTACAAAGTCATTATAAATCCGGTGAACTAGGACAGGAGTATGATGGGAATTATCTGATCCAGGTGTCTCAGGAGAATTATAATCTGGAGGCATTTGTGCTTGTCTCACAGTCTCTTCTCACTGCAACGCAGAAGACACTGATCCGAACACTTCTTATTATAATGGGAGCCATGATCCTTGCGATTATGGTGATCGTATTGTTTGTGTCTCAGTGGATGACAAAGCCTGTAGAAGAAATGAGCAGCACTATCACGCGGATCAAGGATGGAGAAACCCAGCTTCGGGTGCAGCCCGTAGGATGGTCCCAGGAGCTGACTACGCTGGGTACGGAATTTAATGAAATGCTTGACCGTATGCAGGTCATGGCGCAGGAAGAACTGCAGCATAAAATGCTGGTAGAGCGGACGGAATACAAAATGCTGCAGGCGCAGATCAATCCCCATTTCCTCTATAATACACTGGATACCATGAGCGGGATTGCCAATGCTCAGAACTGTCCGATGGTAAGCGGTATGTGTCATTCACTGTCTGCAATTTTCCGCTACAGCCTGAATATGACAGATGAGCTTTCCACTGTGCAGAATGAGATGGCGCATGTGAGAAATTATCTCTATGTTATGGATGTGAGAAATGGCTCAACGATAGCTTACGATTATCAGATTGACAGCGATACACTGGCAGATCAGATGCCGCGTATCTGCATCCAGCCGGTTGTGGAGAATGCACTTACACATGGTCTCAGAAACGTCCGCCGTAAGGACAAAAAGCTTCTGATCCGTTCAGAACATGTGAATGAGAATCTGGTGATCACAGTTCAGGATAATGGTGCGGGAATGGATGCGGAATCTATGAACCGTCTGCTGGATCAGAATGATATGAAACGTGTGGAATCCGGCATCTCCATTGGAATCCTGAATGTTAATGCGCGTCTGAAGAGGCTTTTCGGAGAGAAATACGGACTGCATATTGAAAGTACAGCAGGCGAGGGGACAACTGTGACGATCACAGTCCCGGCTGTTTCTACGGAGAATTCCGGTGGTATGGAAAATGTGTAACTGTTCAGTACCTTCACAGTTACGAGCCAAAATGCATTAAAAATCACCTGCGGTGATGGCATTTTGGCTTGTATGTCTCGGGATTTTGGTACTTACGTGCCAAAACACCTCGCGGGATAGTAGACTACTGAATAGTTACGAAAATGTTCAAAAATGAGCAAGGAGAGAGACAATGAAAAATATGAAATATAAGGTTCTTGCTGCAGATGATGAATTCTGGAGCAGGGAAAATATCCGGAACCTGATACTATGGGAGGAGTATTCCCTGGAATTTCTGGAGCCTGCATGTGACGGGGAAGAGGTTATAGAGAGGATTGCCGAAGAAAAACCGGATATTATTCTCACAGATATTAATATGCCATTTCTGAGCGGTCTGGAATTGCTGCAGCGTTTGCAGAATGAATACCCTGAAATCATTACCATTGCCATCAGTGGCTATGATGACTTTGATAAGGTAAAGGGTGTATTTGTTTCCGGCGGCCTGGATTATCTTCTGAAGCCTGTGGGAAAGGAGGAGATGGTAAAGGTGCTTACCAAGGCACTGGGACTTCTGGAAGAGCGGGAGAATACAAAAAAGCAGGATGAGACCAGCAAGCTTCAGAAACATAAGCTGTCATCATTTCTGGAAGACAGTGAATACTCGGCACTGCTTTCCGGAAAACTGTACGGGCAGTCAGCATCCCAGACTCATGTATCCAGCACGAATACATTTTCGGAAGTAGCTACACTGATGGTTAAATTTTACAATATTACAGAGATTGCGGAGCAGTTTGAACATGATAATCTGCAGATGTCCTGGAATATCAAGTCCAGATTGAGAGAATTGACCGGTCTGGAGGAGAATGCGATTATTTTTAACAACAGCAATAAGATGAGTGAATTTCTTATTGTAAAGACTGCTGATGCAAAGGAATTCAGAGCACTGGCGGAAAATATTCTGAAGGAGTTTCCGCTGGAAGAATACGGCCCTGTTTCTGTTGTGCTCCATGAGCAGACAAGTTCATTGGATGATATCGGTACAGTTTACAGAGAACTGATCTCAACACTGATTACCCGTCCGTTTAACAGGGAACACAGTATCCTTTCCTGTTCGGAAGAAAAAACCGGAGAGCTGCCAAGAAACAGCGAAACGCAGATGGTCGGGAAATCAGCACCTGCACATATGGAGACGGAGTTGTACCATCTGTTGACAACGGGACAGAAGGCAGAGGCAGAGAAGCTGATCTTTAAGACCTGTAATTTCAGACAGTGTGATGATGGAAACTGGACTTATCTGGATGTGAAACAGTATGCGGGCAGGATTACAGGAATCCTTTACCGTTATGTTCAGGAGAAATGTCCGGAGCTTACCGCACAGGCAGAGGAAGCCATGGATAACATTGATTATTATATGAAATGTCTCAATGCGCCGTCTCTGCTCGCCTCCCTGAAAATCCTGCTGGACAGCTTATGGGAGAGCGGAGAAGATAAAAGCTCTGATGCAGGTTCTATTATGCAACAGGTAGAGCAGATCCATAAATATATTGAGCGTTCCTATCATGAGAATATTACACTCACTGCTCTGGCAGAACAGTATCATATGGATGCAAGCTATCTCTCCAGGACTTTCAGTCAGAAATACGGTGAGACGATCATTGCATTTCTTACCAGAATCCGGATGGAGAAAGCGGCAGAGCTTATGAAAGATCAGGACAAGAAGCTGGAGACGATTTCGTTTCTGGTGGGATATGATGATTATAACTACTTCAGCAGGGTGTTCCGAAAGAAGATGGGATGCAGCCCGAGGGAGTATCGGAATAAATTTGCACAATTATAATATGGAAGAAACTCAGGTAGAATTGAGTGGACAGTAACGAAAGCGGAAGTCCTCTGTATGGCGGTTCTTATCGAATCGAATGGATACAGAGGACTTTTTGGGAAGATATCTTTGCCGTGCGTCAGCACGCCTGCAGGTATCTTCCTTGTCCTTCGCACTCTGCTGAACTGTCTTGATTGCATCATTTTATGGAATTGCTATAAACAATAGAGAAAACATACAAGTTACTGGCATTTTGCTCGACTTATTCATATTTTATCCAAGTTTTATATATAAACTGGTCAAAAATGTGCAACAAAATTTTCCAAATATGTCCTAACTGACCAAAGGCAAAGTATGGTTTAATATAATCACAGAGGAACGGAAAGCCCGGAAAAACTTCCGTTCAAAAAAATAAGAAACTAAGATTTTTCAAGGAGGGTTTTACAACATGAAAAAAAGAATGAGAAAAGCAGTCGCTATCGCAGCAACAGCAGCAATGGTTGGTTCTTTACCGGCAGGTGCAGTTACAGCACAGGCAGCCGATGACGACATCACAATCGGCGTATCAATCTGGAGCTCCACAGACGTACTTGGAAGCCAGAGTAAAAAAATCATTGACAAAGCAGCAGATGCTCTTGGTGTTAATGTAATGTATGTTGACCAGGGCCACGTATCTGAGCAGGTTACAGCTTCTGTTGAACAGCTTTGCGCAGCAGGATGTAACGGTATCGTAATCTGTAACTCTGCAGACTCCGAAATGACATCTGCCATCCAGACATGTGATGCAAACCAGGTTTACCTTACACAGTTCTACCGTATCATCTCCGAAGAGAACAGCCCTGAAGTATATCAGACAGCATGCAACTCACAGTATTATCTTGGTGCAGTTCATGAAGACGAAGTAACAAACGGATATACACTGGTTAACCTGCTTCTTGAGAACGGTGACAGAAACATCGGACTTGAGGCATGGACAGTTGGTGATGCTACATTCCAGCAGAGATGGACAGGTTACAAACAGGCAGTTGACGAATGGAACGAAGCTAATCCTGATGATCAGGCAACAATCACAGAGCCTGTATATGCTAACACATCTTCTGAAGAAGGTGCAGCAGCAGCTCTTTCCCTTTACAATTCCAACCCTGATATGGACGCTCTGATCGTTGCAGGTGGTGGCGGTGACCCGCTTGTTGGTTCCATCGGTGCTCTGGCAAACGAAGGACTTACAGGAAAGATCGACGTTGTTTCCACAGACTTCCTTGATGACCTTGGCGAGCAGCTTGAATCAGGCGGAATGTTTGCTGAATCAGGCGGACACTTCTGCGACCCGTTATATGCATTCCTTATCACATATAACGCAATCAAAGGCAACTATGTAAAAGATGAAGGATCCTTCGGATACGAAATCCAGTTCCCATACCTGTATGTATCTTCTTCCGAAGACTATGAAAACTACAAGAAATACTTTGTAGATGACGATCCATACACAGATGAAGAGCTTGTGGAATTAGCAGGATACAGCTTTGATGATCTGAACAAAGCAGCTACATCACTTTCTATTGATGATGTTATTTCCCGTCACAGCAACTAATATGATGAACTTGTGCTCCACTGCCTTTTCTCCAAAGGGCAGTGGAGAAACTTTTAAGAGGTAATTGTCAGTGCCCGCTCGAAGCAAAAGGCCAAACCCTGAGGAAGCGTCTGACCTCCTGCTTTTGGCGGGCGAAGAATTGGATAAGGAGAATGGTTATGAAAAAACTCAAACAAAGCCAGTATTATGGAATCGGCCTTCTGGTTCTTATGCTTGTAGTTTTCTGGGCAGTATTTAAAGTACTTGCACCGACTACTTTCGGATCCCCGGCGAAACTGGCCACTTATATGAAATCAGCATTAATTTATGCAGTTGGCGGATGCGGCCTCTACTTTATCTGCGTAATGGGACCTTTCGATATGAGCGTTGGTGCCAATATCGTACTTTCATCCATTATCGCCTGCAATGCAAGTGAAAAATTCGGTTATGCCGGTCTTATCATTGCACCGCTGATCTGTGGTACGATCATTGGTCTCATCAATGGTATTGTTTATATTAAATTACATATCTCTTCCCTGATCGTTACATGTGCGCTGTCCCTGATCTATGAGGCTTTCAGTGTATACGCCACAAACGGAAAGAACGTAATACTTTCAGCAGACTACAGAGCATTTGGTGATTATCCGGTCAACCTGATCCTGGCACTGATCGCATATCTGCTTTGCGCATTCATTTTGAAATATACAAAAATCGGTACTTATACTTACGCCATCGGAAGTAACGAAGTTGTAGCCAAGAACATGGGTGTAAATGTTCCGAAATATAAGATCGTAGCATTTACTCTTGCAGGATTTTTCTTCGGACTTCAGGCAATCCTGACAATCAGTTTTGGTACTTCCATGACATCAGCTTCCAACCTTTCCTCTATGAGCCGTAACTTTACTCCTCTGATGGGAACATTCTTTGGACTGGCATTTAAGAAATATGGCCATCCGGTTATCGCTATTGTAATCGGTGAAATGATCATTCAGCTTATGTTCAACGGTTTCGTTGCACTGGGAGCTCCGACTACGATCCAGAACGTAGTAACAGGTGTTGCTCTGCTGGTTATCGTTGCACTGACAACTAAACCGGTTAAAGGTCTTGTAGTAAAATAAGGAGAACGATTATGGGTGAAATATTATTAAGAGCAGAAAATATTGATAAACATTTTGGCATCACACACGCCCTGGACAACGTTTCCTTTACATTTAATAAAGGTGAGATCCACGCACTGATCGGTGAAAATGGTTCCGGTAAATCTACATTAACATCCTGCCTGACAGGTATTTACCAGAAAGATTCCGGTAAGTTTATCCTTGAAGGAAAAGAGATCACCGCAACAAACCAGGTTGAAGCCAACCATCAGGGTGTAGCCATTATCGTACAGGAGATCGGAACACTTTCCGGACTGACTGTAGCAGAGAATATTTTCCTTGGAAACGAGGATCAGTTTACTAAATGTGGTATCAAAAATACCGCAGCAATGAACAAGAAAGCCCAGGAATATCTGGACAGCTATGGATTCAACTATATTGATGCAACTAAAGTAATCGATGATTACAACTTCGAGGATCGTAAGCTGGTAGAGATTGTAAAATCCACCTATTTTAATCCGAAGGTTCTGGTTGTAGACGAGACAACAACAGCACTTGGACAGAAAGGCCGTGAAGAGCTTTTCAAGGTAATGCACAAGGTTCGTGACACAGGAAACTGCGTAATCTTTATTTCCCATGACCTTGAGGAGGTTATCGAGCAGTCTGATAATATCAGTGTACTTCGAGATGGTGTGAAGATCGGTTCCATCACAAAGGAAGAAGCTACACCTGACAGACTGAAAGCCTTAATGGTAGGCCGTGAGATCGGTGACAGCTACTATCGTACAGACTACGGCGAAAAAGTATCTGACGAAGTTGTTCTTTCTGCAAAGAACGTGACAGTAAAAGGGCAGATCGAGAACCTGAACCTTGATCTTCACAAAGGTGAGATCCTTGGTATCGGAGGACTTTCCGAATGCGGTATGCATGAGGTTGGAAAGGCACTCTTCGGAGCTTCCTATTTCCGCCAGGGAAGTGTAACTCTGGGAGACGGCACACCGATCAATTCCATTCCGGATGCCATCAAACACAGTATTGCCTATGCTTCCAAAGACAGAGACAATGAATCTCTGGTCATCAATGATACAATTGGCGATAACATCTGTCTTCCATCTCTGGAGGATCTGAAGACTCATGGATTCCTTCGTGCAAAGACAATGAATGAATTTGCCAATAAATTTGCAAAACAGATGAGTACAAAAATGACAGGCGTTGACCAGTTTGTATCCGCTCTTTCCGGCGGTAACAAACAGAAAGTCGTTCTTGCACGCTGGGTTGGTAAGGACTCCGACCTGATCATCCTTGACTCCCCTACACGTGGTATTGATGTCAAAGTTAAAGCTGATATCTACGCCATGATGGACGATATGAGAAAAAGAGGAAAATCCATTATTATGATCTCTGAGGAGATTATGGAGCTTCTGGGTATGGCAGACCGTATCCTGATCATGAAAGACGGTAAGATCAATGGTGAATTCCTTCGCTCTCCGGATCTGAAAGACACAGATCTGATTGACAATATGATTTAAGGGGGTAAAAAAATGAGTACAACAAAAAAATCAACTGAGCAAGTACCATTTCTGGAACGTCCCATTGTGCGTACGATCCTTCCTATTGCAGGATTCGTGATCATCTGTGTATTATTTGCATTCCTCACAGACGGCAGACTGTTTCAGCCGAAAAATATATCACTGCTTCTGAGCCAGTCATACATGCTGCTGATCTCATCTATCGGCGTATTCATGGTAATGACAATGGGTGGCCTGGATTTCTCCCAGGGCTCCATGCTTGGTGTTGCTTCCATCGTAGTCTGCTACCTTTCCCATTACAACATGGTTCTGGCAGCTCTGGGTGGTGTGGTAACAGGCGGACTGATCGGACTGATCAATGGTTACTTCAATGTTAAGAGAAAAATCACAAGCTTCATTGTTACAATCTGTACCATGTATCTGTTCCGTGGAGTTTGTGCTTATGCAACAACTAACTCACCTGTTTACGCAGTAAGTGATATTTCCAAATACAACACACTGCCATTTATGCTTACTTTCACAGTGCTCATCTTCGTAGTGGCATACCTTGTATTCACTTACACAGGTCTGGGCTCCAGACTGAAGGCAATCGGTGCTGGTGAAACAGCTGCAAGATTCGCAGGTATCCGCGTAGAGACTACAAAGATCCTCGTATTTGTGGCAGCAGGCTGTATCACAGGACTTGCAGCATTCGTAAATGCCATCAAAGTAGGTTCCGTTACATCTACAGCAGGTAACCAGCTGGAAACACAGATCATGATCGCTCTGGTACTTGGCGGAATGCCTGTAAACGGTGGTGCTAAAGTAAGATTCTATAACATCATCCTTGGTGTTATGACATACAAAGTACTTTCCAGTGGTCTGGTAATGCTGATGATGCCGACACAGTTACAGCAGCTGATCCTTGGTATCATCTTCCTGATCGAGGTAGCAATCTTCAGTGACAGGAAGACTGGTATGATCGTGAAGTAATTAATTGTATAATATCGATTATATAACTGGCGTATTCGTGTATTATGTTCATACCTACATAAAATCCCCGACTCCCGCAGAATTAATCTGCGGGAGTTGGGGATTTTTGTCGTTTTTGTGTTCTCGTCACATTGATCATCATAGTATATTTCTGTTGCCTATCCTGTCAGGGCATGATAAGCTAAACATATAAAATCTGGTATTATGGGGTAATATATACAGGAGGGCGTAACAAATGATAGATATAAAAAATATCAGCACACACTGTACGCGCAGTGAATTTGTAGGGACCGCAGTTCTGGATACGATTGGGCTTGTGATTTCAGGGATTGATGATACTTTGCTGGAGACTATGAACGTAGGAA
>ENA-ORUG01001602-ORUG01001602.1-human-gut-metagenome-genome-assembly--contig:-NODE-1602-length-19187-cov-17.443759_pt1 | contig 19187 bp, 17 predicted proteins | sample MGYA00242079_ERZ509207 | MGnify/ENA primary metagenome ERZ509207 (study PRJEB26280, sample SAMEA2338780) | human gut metagenome | biome: human gut; feature: human-associated habitat; material: faeces...
GGAACGGCACCGGCAAGCGCATCTCCATCAAGGATACCCGCGGCATCATCGACGCCATCCTGAGCGGTGCCATCAACGAGGCTCCCACCAAGAAGATCCCCTACTTCGACTTCGAGGTTCCCACCCAGCTGCCCGGCGTGGATCCCGCTATCCTGGATCCCCGCGACACCTATGCTGACGCTTCCCAGTGGGAGGAGAAGGCAAAGGATCTGGCTGGCCGCTTCATCAAGAACTTTGCAAAGTACGAGGGCAACGAGCACGGCAAGGCTCTGGTCTCTGCCGGCCCCCAGCTGTAAGCTGATCTCCGCCTGATACTGAAGCGATAAAAAAGGACGTGTTCCCGCAAGGGAGCACGTCCTTTTTGTTCTGCAGACTGGCAGGTAAACGCTCCGTCGGTTGTGTTTTCCACATTTCTGTGTTATCCTGTGGAAAAGGATGTGAGCAGAATGGATGCAAAAGAATTTGGTGCATTCCTTGCACAAGTGCGCCGGGAGCGGAACATGACGCAGGCCGAACTGGCTCAGCAGCTTCACGTTACGGATAAAGCTGTCAGCCGCTGGGAACGCGGCATCGGGCTGCCAGACATCAACACGCTGGAGCCGCTGGCCGATGTGCTGGGCCTGACCCTCGCTGACCTGATGCACTGTCATGACTCCCGTCAAAAAGATGCCACTCCTCCCGTTCCTCTGGAAGATTTTTTCACCATGCTGCGCCGCCAGCACACTGTAGACTGGCGTTCTGTGCGTACTGCTCTTCTTGCATTAAGCATTGCACTTGCCCTGTGGGGAATTTTTGCCTGTCCAGGCAGATTAGCTGTGCACTGGCGGACTCTCAGCGATGGTTCGCTTCAGGCCGACGGCTGGATGTCCTCCCTGGTCATTTTTCCATTGTTTGCCGGATTTGAATTTCTATCTCTTGAGCTCTGGAACAATTTTGAGCAAACCGGTTACTACCGGCGCTGGGGTGAGGTGAATCTTTTTATCATTCACGCCATGTCTTTCAGCACGCCGCTTACCCGTCTGATGCGGCTCGTGCTGGATCTTCTGTTCTTTTTCTGTTTTGGATTTCTGCTTCCATGCTGCGAAGCATGGTTGATTCTTTTGAATTAAATGCCGCTTTCCTCTCCGTCCCCACCCGTGAAAAAGCAAAAGAGCAAAGCCCGCCGGCTTTGCTCTTTTGCATAAGGATCAATCATTTTCCGCTGCTATGCCCAGAGCACAGCGGAGGGCATTCCCAATCGTTTTTACTTGGCAGCGTCGAACTCTGCCTCGATCTCTGCCGAGGGTGCCGGGGTGACAAGGCTCACCACAACACAGACCACCAGAGACATCAGGAAGGCAGGCAGCAGCTCGTAGATGCCAAACACGCCGCCCAGCGGGCTGATGATGTACTTCCATACAAAGACCATCAGGCCGCCGGAGAGCATACCGGCCAGAGCACCCTGCCAGTTGCAGCGCTTCCAGAACAGGGAGCACAGCACCACTGCGCCAAAGGAGCCGCCAAAGCCGGCCCATGCAAAGCTGACGATGCCGAACACGCTGGAGTTGGGGTCGCGGGCCAGCACCACGCCCACCACGCTGATGCAGATGATGGTCAGGCGGGCAGCGAACAGGCTCTGCTTCTCGGTCAGCTTCATGTGGCCGAACTCCTGCAGGATGTTCTGGGATACGCTGGAGGCCGCTGCCAGCATCTGGCTGTCGGCGGTGGACATGGTAGCGGCAAGGATGCCGGCAAGGATCAGACCTGCCAGAATGGCTGCCAGCACGCCGTGCTGAGCGATCAGGCTGGCCACGCGTACGATCAGGGTCTCGCTGGAAGAACCGCTCAGGAACTCCAGTGCGCCCGCCTTGGTCATGCCCAGACCCACCATGCCGATGACGATGGAAGCGGTCATGGCAATGACCACCCACACGCTTGCAATGCGGCGGCTGAGCACCAGCTTCTTTTCGTCCTCAATGGCCATGAAGCGCAGCAGGATGTGGGGCATACCGAAGTAGCCCAGACCCCATGCCAGCGTGGACGCGATGTCCAGCAGACTGTAGGAGGTGGCGGTGTTGTCTGCCGCATTGTGGCTTGCAGCCATGGTCAGGTAGCCGGGCAGGCTGCGGGCGTTGTCCAGAACCACGTCCCAGCCGCCTGCCACGTTGACGCCATACACCAGCACCGCGATCAGCGCCATGCTCATAACGACGGACTGGATCAGGTCGGTGGTAGACACCGCGCGGAAGCCGCCCATGATGGTGTAGCCCACGATGACCACAGCGGACAGGATCATGGCCGCCATGTAATCCACGCCAAACAGGCTGTTGAACAGCTTGCCGCAGGCGGCAAAGCCGGAAGCGGTGTACGGGATGAAGAACACGATGATGATGACCGCGCCCAGCGCGTTGAGCAGGTTGCGCTGGTCATGGAACCGCAGGGAAAGGAACTGCGGCACCGTGATGGCATCCAGATTGGCCGAGTAGCGGCGCAGGCGGCGGGCCACGATGAGCCAGTTGAGCCATGTGCCCACAGCAAGGCCGATGGCCGTCCAGCCCGGCGACGCGATGCCGGTGAGATATGCAAGGCCCGGCATACCCATCAGCAGCCAGCTGGACATATCGCTGGCTTCGGCGCTCATAGCCGTGACCAGCGGGCCCATCGTGCGGCCGCCGAGGTAGAAATCGCTGCTGTCCTCGTTGGATTTGCTGTAGACAAAGCCAACCAGCAGCATTCCCACCAGATAGATCACAATGGTGGCAATGATGCAGATATTGATCATTTGATTACCCCTCTCTTTCTTCCCCTCAACGGGAACATATCTTAAATATTACCACAAAAACCTGCATTCCTGCAAGCTTTTCGGGCAATTCAAGAGCACAAACTTCTGTTTTTCCGGGTTTTGAACAGAAAAAGCAGCATTTCTGGTGCAAAATCCATCAGAAACACTGCCGTCGTAAATTGATATCCGCAGCCCGGCGTAAAGCCGTATCCGTATTGAACCAAAAAAGCACCCCCTGCCATGGCCTTGTAAGGGTCAGCAGCGGGTGCTCTTTTTGGTTTATGTCCGTACAAAGAAATCCGGGAACCGTTCCAATATCTTCTGGAAATTCTCGCGGTACATGCCAAGGTGATGCTCAAACAGGGCCTCTGCGTCCACGTCCAGCGGCAGGCCGTCCCGCAGGTAGCCAAAGATCTGCTCGTGCTCTTTCTGCACCGAGGCAATATTTCCCCGGCAAAGGGCCGAGTCCAGATACCGCACACGGTCCATATGGGAAGTAACGTTGTGCATAGCCTCCCAAATGCGGTCGTAGCCGGAATCGTGGTACAAAAGCCTGTGGAAGTCGTTATCCAGCGAGATGAAGAAGTCATCTGCTGCATCCTGATCCAGATAAAGGTCTTCGTTCTGCCGGTTCAGCAGTTCCTGAAATTCGTTCAGCTGTTCCCTTGTCAGCTTTCCGGCCAGCCCGCGCAGCAGCGCCGGTTCCAGAATGCGGCGCATGGCAAAGCCTTCGTTCAGGTATGGAACGCTGATCTTGGACACAATGCTGCCGCGCTGCGGCAGAACATCCACAAGCCACTCGCTTTTCAGCATCATCAGCGCTTCGTGTACCGGTGTGCGGCTCATGGCCAGCTGTTCGCACAGTTCGGCCTCGCTCAGCTGACAGCCCGGCTGCAGCTGCAAGGTCATAATATTTTTGCGCAGCATACGGTAGGCGTAAGCCCGGTTATTTTCGTCCATTCTGCGCACGTCCAGCAGCAGCGGCAATGCGCTGGCCTTTTCTTCTCTCATAGCAGTTCCCTTTTTTGCTTGCCGTAATTTTACCGCAGGGCACACCGCCCCGCAGACATCTGAAATCATTCTTATTATAAAGCATCCCGCGGCACATGTCAAAAAGAAAAAGCACCAAGCATTGCTGCTTCGTGCTTTTTTGTGGTGCGCCTCGCGCACTCCTATCCGAACGGTCTTACAAACATCCCCTTTGTGTTTTCTTTCCGGAGGAAAATCGGTTACTTCTTCCGTTTGTTCGTCTGATACATCGCCCCGATCACCTGAAGCCGGTTCACCCGGACATCTGCGCCAAGGGTGGACTCCGTTTCCGGAGTGACCAATTCATTTTCTACCGCCCAGCACACGGCTTTCAGAACCTCTTCATCCTGTACGTCAGTGTATGTCTGCTGAGAGGCCGGTTCCGGCTTGCCTGCCATGTTCCACAGCACTACAGCCAGCTCCTGCCGGGTCTCAGGAACCGCAAAGCCTTCGGGCAGGTTATTTTGAATGTAGCTGTGCGCCAGCAGAATGCCGCCGCCCACAACAGCCGTGCCAACGGCCAACGCAGCGATCACAGCACCTGCGCCGCCGTCTTCAGAACCAGCACCGGGCTGTTCCGGGTCAGGCTCCGGATTATCCAAAATCGCATCGCCGCCGATCGTTCCGCCATTGTTCGTGATCATGCAACCCCTGAAATCGCCGGCCGTAACGGATGCGCCCTCTTGATTGACCAGTGTTCCGGTGAATTGAGTGACCGGCGTGCCGGTTGCCTTGATTGTTCCCTTGTTGGTCACTTCGCTGGTCACTGTGCCGCCATTTGCATTCAGGACGCCGTCATTTTCAATGGGGATGCTGAGGGTGCCGCCGGTGCTGCTGTCGATCAGCGTCAGGGTGCCATGATTGATGATCTTGAAATCGCTTTCCTCTGCAGAGAGCGTTTTGCCCGCCAGATCCACCGTGACTGTGACCCCCTTCGGGATCTCCAAGGAGTTTTCCATTACCGGTGGTAAATAGCTTGAAACCTTGAGGGTGATGCTTTCACCGGCTTCGCTCGGGATCTTTGCCGTCGGCCAGCTGCGGCCGAGCAGATAAACATACTCGTCCCACGTCGAGCCTGTAATTGTTCCTTTATAAGGGGAGCGATGCTCGATTCTGTGGATCTTGCATCCTGTAATTTCAGCTACCGCATATCCCGAATTTTCAACCGTACCGGTAAACTCGGCGCTACCCTGACCCGTGATCTTGCCCAGGTTCAACACAGTTCCGCCGACCTGAGTGTTTTTCACCGTCAGTGCGGCCCTGCTGCCAATATAGATATCATAACGTTCGCTGCCCTTGACAGAGCCTCCGCTCATCACAGCAGATCCGTTATCCACCCATACACCAAACCCACTGTTGTCTTCGATGGTGCCGCCGCTCATGCTGAATTCAGATGTACCGCCTATTGCAGCGATCGAGACACCATCCTGATTGCAGTTTTTGATCTCGCCAGAACCGCTCATGCTGAAGCTGGCTTTTCCGCTGGAGGCAAGCACTTTAACGCCTGCGCCCTCATGTGCTGTGCAATTTTCAATCGAGCCGCCGGACATCTCAAAGGAGCCGCTGGACACATATACGCCGCCGCCCGCGTTGGTCGCATTGCAAGTGGAAATCGTTCCGTCGGTCATCTTAAAGGAGCCGCCGGACACATATACACCGCCGCCGTCGGTTGCAGTAAAGCCGCGGATCGTGCCGCCGGTCAGCGTCAGTGCATTGTTGCTGTCACTGCTGCTCATCCAGATGGCACCGCCGTTGCCAGTCACGGTCCCGCTGCCCTGAATGACACCCGTGCTGCCGCTGTCCTCGATCGTCAGCGCGCCGTTCTGGATAAAGAACGCTCTGCTGTTTTCCGCTGCCGTAAGCGTATGGCCGTTCAGATCAATGGTCAAACGGTTTCCATTGTTAACTGTAACTGCCCCGGTCATCACAATGTTTTCCGTCAGCCGGACCTTGCACTCGTTGTTTGTATAGGTCAGCTGATCCAGCGAAGAGACCTCTGAATAGTCCTCACTGCTGTTTTGCCGGTCGATCTCCTGCCCGATCACAGTTTCAGGTTGCTGCCCCCCCCCGACGCAAAAGCAGGGGCAGGCATGATGCTGACGGCCATACTGACCGCCAGAACCATGCTGATCAAACGTTTTTTCATTTGCAAAGTCCTCCTTGAAAGTAAAATTTTTCCTGTCTGTTACAGACAAATCATTGTTTTTATTCTAACGCTTTTGAACGGTCATTGCAATAGACTGCAGCGATCCAATGCAATATATTTTCACACAAGACCGGTTTCCCTGTTTTCTATTTTTGTACAATCTTGCTCTTGTGCATCGCAGCAGAATCGATTACAATAAAGTCTGACAAAGGCAGTGTGGCCCCGGCGGGCTGCACTGCCTTTTCTTTTTTATATCGAAAACCCGAATCTTCTGGCAACCAAGATCATCGTGCCGCATAAGCTCATCCCACGGGAGAGCTGCTGCCCGCCGCCGGAGATCTGATGTGCAAAAAACGAGGCCGTTCCCTCTCTTTTTCAGAGAGGCAGAACGGCCTCGTTTTGCTTATTTTTTCCGGTACTCCCGGGGTGTCATGCCGAAGTGCGCCTTGAACGCCCGGTTAAAATAGGAGAGGTTCTCAAACCCGCACCGGGAAGCGATGGTCAGAACCGTCTCATCCGTGGCCTGCAGCGCTTCGGCGGCGGCGTTGAGCCGGTACTCGTTCAGAAAGGCCACAAAGCTCTGCCCGGTCATCTGCCGGAACCACCGCATGAAGTGGCTGGCACTGAAGGAGCAGACCCCGGCGGCATCGGCGACCCGGAGTTCCTCGGTATAATGGGCCGAGAGCCATTGCAGGAGCGTTTTCAGCCGCTGGGTGTCGGCTGTCTCGGCGGCAAGCCGCTGCCGGCCCTGTGCAAGGAGCAGGGCAAGAAACCGCAGCAATGCCCCCTTGACCTGCAGCTCGTAGCCGGGGAGCTTGGCGCGGTTGGCATCCTCCACCTCCCGCAGGCAGGCGGCGGCCTGCAGATAGCACAAATCGTTCGGGGTCAGCCGCGCAGGCAGCGACAAGCGCCCGCTTTGCAGCGGAAGCAGATATTTCTCGGCACAAAGGTCCTCTGCGCCGCCCAGAAGCTCCAGCTCAAAAATGATATTTTCGTATTCCATGCACTGCCCTTCGGCCTGCCGCAGGGCATGGAGGGTGCCGGGCGTAAAAATAAAGATGTCCCCCATGCGGGCCGGGCAGCTCTCAGCGCCCACCTGCACCAGTCCTGTGCCCCGCTTGACAAAGACCAGCTCCATGCTCTCCTGCCAGTGGAGCGCCACCTGCGGAAAGTCCTCCGGAATGGTGCAGGGATACAGATTGAAGGGAAACCGCACGGCACCATGCTGCTTGGTCTCCTGCAAAGATGCCTGATTTTGCATTGTTTCACCTCCCGATGATAGGATTGTACCACAGTCTGCGCTTTTTAGGCAAGATTTTGATTGTTTTATGTGGTATATCTGGAAGTACAGATGTCAAACCTGTTTTCCGCAAGGTGTATTTGAAAACAAAGAAAATGACGAATATTTCGCAAGCACAAACGGGATCCAAGGCTGTTTCACGCAAGATCCGGCTGTGCTTGTAGAAATAGACTAAATTTTCGACTTTTCAGATACACCCTAACAAAGGAGGATGCATTTATGAGCTTTACCGAAACGTTACAGGGTCTCACGGGCAAGCCGCTGGCAGACTGCACGAATCAGGAGCTGTATCTCGCGCTGCTGGAACTCGTCCGGCAGAAGAGCGCCGACCGTGTGCAGCCGGTCACCGGCCGCAAGCTGTACTATATCAGCGCCGAATTTCTCATCGGCAAGCTGCTGTCCAACAACCTCATCAATCTGGGACTGTACGATGAAGCCCGCGATGCACTGGCTGCCGTCGGCAAGAGCCTTTCCGATATCGAAGAGGTGGAGCCGGAACCTTCTCTGGGCAACGGCGGTCTGGGCCGTCTGGCTGCCTGCTTCCTCGACTCTCTGGCAACGCTGAACCTGCCCGGCGACGGCGTGGGCCTGCGGTATCACTTCGGCCTGTTCCACCAGTCCTTTGAGGACGGCGTGCAGAACGAAAAGCCCGACCCGTGGCTCACCGCCCACAGCTGGGCCGAAAAGACCGATATCACCTATCCGGTAGAGCTGGCCGGCAAGGAATACACCGCCCGCCTGTACAAGCTGGCCGTCACCGGTTACGAGGGCCGCACCAATACCCTGAACCTGTTCGACCTCGACACCATCGACGAGAGCATCGTCCACGACGGCATTGCCTTCGACAAAACTGCCATCGACAAGAACCTGACCTTGTTCCTCTACCCGGACGATTCCGACGAAGCAGGCCGCCGTCTGCGGGTCTACCAGCAGTATCTGATGGTCTCTGCCGGTGCCCAGCTTATTCTGGCCGAGTGCGCCGCCCGGGGCTGCAACTACCACGACCTGGCCGATTATGCCGCCATCCAGATCAACGACACGCACCCCAGCATGGTCATCCCGGAGCTGATCCGTCTGCTGGGTGAAAAAGGCATTGATTTTGACGAAGCCGTGGAGATCGTTACCAAGACCTGCGCCTACACCAATCACACCATTCTGGCCGAAGCACTGGAAAAGTGGCCCCGTTCCTATCTGGATGCCGTGGTGCCGCAGCTGATGCCCATCATCGAAAAGCTGGATGCACTGGCCCGCACCCGCACCGAGGACGAAGGTCTTGCTATCATCGACAAGGACGACCGGGTGCACATGGCACACATGGATATCCACTTCACCCACTCCACCAATGGCGTGGCGGCTCTGCACACCGAGATTTTGAAAAGCTCCGAGCTGCACGGTTTTTACGAGCTGTACCCGGAAAAATTCAACAACAAGACCAACGGCATCACCTTCCGCCGCTGGCTGCTGGAATGCGACCCGGCCCTGACCGCTGAGTTGGAACAGCACATCGGCTCCGGCTTCCGCAAGGATGCCGCCGAACTGGAAAAGCTGCTGGCCTTTGCGGAGGATGAGACGGTGCTGAACGAGCTGACCGCCGTGAAGAAGGCCAACAAACAGGCCCTTGCCGACTGGCTGCTGCATACGCAGAATGTCACCGTAAACACCGATGCCGTGTTTGATATCCAGTCCAAACGTCTGCATGAGTACAAGCGTCAGCAGCTCAACCTGCTCTATCTCATCCACCAGTATCACGAGATCAAGGCAGGCCATCTGCCCGCCGTACCGCTGGTAAGCATCTTTGGTGCCAAGGCTGCGCCCGCCTACACGATCGCAAAGGACATCATCCACGCCCTGCTGACCCTTTCCAAGGTCATTGCGGCAGACCCGGAAGTGTCCAAGTGGTTACAGGTCGTGTTCATCGAGAACTACAACGTCACCGCTGCTGAAAAGCTGATCCCAGCCTGCGACCTGTCCGAGCAGATCAGCCTTGCCTCCAAGGAGGCTTCCGGCACCGGCAACATGAAGTTTATGTTGAACGGTGCGCTGACCCTCGGCACCATGGACGGTGCCAACGTGGAGATCTGTCAGCAGGTGGGCGAAGAGAACATCTATATCTTCGGCCAGACTTCCGATCAGGTAATCCACCGCTATGCCGCCGGGGATTACTGCGCGGCTCAGTGGTACGAGGGCGATGCCAACATCCGCCGGGCCATCGACTTCTTGACTGGGCCGGAGATGCTGGCCGCAGGCCACGCCGAGAATCTGACCCGCCTGCACGACGAGCTCGTCCACAAGGACTGGTTCCAGACCCTGCCGGACTTCAACGCCTATGTGGTACGCAAGGGGCAGGCCCTGAACGATTACGCCTGTGACCCGCTGGGCTGGCGCAAAAAGTGCCTGGTGAACATCGCCAAGGCAGGCTTCTTCTCCAGTGACCGCACCATTGGCGAATACGACCGCGACATCTGGCATCTGGGGCAGTAACCATTATTTCTTAGCGTTTCACGATCCTTTTCTCCGCCTCTTTGCTTTCCCGGCAGGTTCTGCCGGGCGGCAAAGAGGTCTTTTTTTGCCCGTCCGACCGTTTCCTATCTGGGCGAGTTTTCCAAGGCATTCAACACAATGACCCCCAGACTGCCGGGAGCCTGTAAGTTTCACAATTTCACACCGAGATCTGGCCGGTCTGCCACTTGACGGACCGGCCTGTTTTTTGTATCTTATTCTTCGGGATCTCTTTATCCCGGTGGGCGGCACCGCATCCTGTACCGTATTGCACGATCCGCATCCATTTCAAAAGACAGGAGAACAAACCATGAAACAACACAAGATTTCCCGCCGGAACGTTCTTTGCGCAGCCGGTCTGCAGCCCGAAAAATTCTATGAGAGCGTCGGTTTCAGCGCTGTGGCGCAGTAAGGACGAGCGATGGACTGGTATCCGCTTTGGAACAGCCTGCGCATCGCGCTCATCAGCTGCGCAGCCGTGTTCTTTCTCGGCATTTTTGCCGCCTATTACATTGCCCGGCTGCCCCGGGCCGTCAAGGGCGTGCTGGACGTGGTGCTCACCCTGCCCATGGTACTGCCGCCCACGGTGGTGGGCTATTTCCTGCTGCTTCTCTTCGGGGCAAGGCGGCCGCTGGGCATCTTCTTCCTGGAACACTTCGGCGTGAAACTGGTCATGAACTGGTACAGCGCCATTTTTGCTTCCATTGTGGTGGCTTTTCCGCTGATGTACCGCACCGCCCGGGGTGCCTTCGAGAGCTTTGATGAAACGTTGGCCTGGTCGGCCCAGACCCTGGGACAGTCCAACACCTGGATCTTCTGGCGGGTGCGGATGCCCTACTGTCGGCAAGGCATTCTGGCAGGCACCGTGCTGGCCTTTGCCCGTGCCCTCGGCGAATACGGTGCCACCAGCATGATCGCGGGTTATACCCCCGGCAAGACCGCCACCATTGCCACCACGGTGTATCAGCTCTGGCGCACCAACGACGAAGCCGGTGCCCTGCGCTGGGTGCTGGTGGACATCGTCATTTCGGCAGTGGTGCTGCTGGCCGTGAACCTGCTGGAAAAGCAGCAGAAAGCAGGTGGACGCGCATGAGCCTGGAAGTGAACATTGAAAAGAAGCTGGATGGCTTCACCCTGCGGGCTGCATTTTCCGCCGGAAACACCCCCACTGCCCTGCTGGGCGCGTCCGGCTGCGGCAAAAGCATGACCCTGCGCTGCATTGCCGGCATCGTGAAGCCGGACAAAGGCCGCATCGTGCTGGACGGGCGGGTACTGTTTGACAGTGAGCAGCACATCGACCTGCCGCCTCAGCAGCGGGGCGCAGGGCTGCTGTTCCAGAATTACGCCCTCTTCCCGAATATGACGGTGGAACAGAACATTCTCTGCGGCCTGAAAGCCGAAAAAGACCGCGCTGCCCGGCAGGCGCGCTGCGCCGAACTGCTGCGGGCCATGCGGCTGGAGCCGCTGGCAAAGCGGTACCCGGCCCAGCTCTCCGGCGGGCAGCAGCAGCGCACCGCGCTGGCCCGCATCCTTGCCGGGCGGCCGCGCATCCTGATGCTGGACGAGCCCTTCAGCGCGCTGGACAGTTACCTGCGCGAGGCTGTGGAAAGCGAAGTGGGCAGTCTGCTGGCCGGGTTTGACGGCACCGCGCTTCTGGTCACCCACAACCGGGAGGAAGCCTACCGTCTTTGCCCGGAAATGGTGGTACTGGACAGCGGCCGGGTGCTGCGCTCCGGCCACACCCGGGATGTCTTTGCGGACCCGCGCAGCATCACGGCAGCCCGGCTCACCGGCTGCAAGAACATTCTGCCTTGCACCCGGCTGGACGCGCACGCGGTGCGTCTGACCGGCTGGGATGTGCCGCTGCAGCTGGCGCTTCCGGTGCCGGAAGGCTGCACCGCCGTGGGCATCCGCGCCCACGACTTTGTGCCCTGCGATGCCGGGGCACTGAACGCTTTACCGGTAGCAGCCCTTTCTTCCAGTGAAAATCCCTTTGACTGGAACCTCATCTGTACCGCTCCGGACGGCACGGCCCGCCTGTGGTGGAAGGTAAGCAAATCCACCCTTTCCTCCCCCGCTCCGGTGCCGCCGCATTTCCTGTGCGCTGCACCGGAAAGTATCATGCCCCTGACCAACTGAGCTACATCTTTGACAAAGCCCCGCCCGGTGCTTGTACCGCACCGCAAATTTTGCTATACTAAAAATAGTGCATTTTGCAAAATCAGGGAGCATTGCGGCTCCCATTGGGGATGGGAACATGAGTGAAATATTGATCCGGCCCATGGTGCCGGAGGACTGGGACGATGTGGCCCGGATCTATCTGGAAGGCATTGCCACCGAGCACGCCACCTTCCAGACCGACTGTCCGCCCTATGCTGCGTGGGACGCCTCCCACACCAAAGAGTGTCGGCTGGTCATTCTGGCCGACGGCGTGCTGGCCGGGTGGGCTGCCCTGCACCGGGTAGATCCCCGCTGGTGCTACCGGGGCGTGGCCGAGGTCAGCATTTATGTGGGCGAGCGGTTCCGCGGGAAGGGACTGGGCTCCCAGCTCCTGAATGCTCTGTGCGCTGACGCCGAGAAGGCAGGCTACTGGACCCTGCAGTCCACCGTGCTGCAGGACAACACGGCCAGCCGCGCCCTGCATACTAAATGCGGGTTCCGTCTGGTAGGGCGGCGGGAGCGTATTGCGCGTGACTGCCACGGCCGCTGGCTGGACACCTACCTGATGGAGCGCCGTGCTAAAGCCGATGAGCCGGAGGGCATCAAAAAACTGTAACGCCCCCGCCCGGGCTGCTGATTTCAGGACAAAACGAAAGTCCCTGTGAACGCAAAGGTTCACAGGGACTTTTGTTTTGCTCGTTTCAGATTTTACAGAATTTCTCGTTATGCCCAGTTCATCCGGCCATAGCGGGTGGTGATACTGCAAATTTCTTTTTGCAGCTTTGGGGTCAGCTGGCTCTTTTTTAGCCGCCAGCGCCAGTTCTCGCCTACGGTGGAGGGCTTATTGATACGGGCGGAATTGTCCAGCCCCAGCCAGTCCTGCATGGGGATGATGCAGGTGGCGGCGGCACTGCGGAAGATAAGGGCGATCATGCTCTTATAGAGCTGCGCCTCCGGCGTGGCATAATCGCACAGATAATCTCGCACCAGTGCACGTTCGGCAGAGGTGATGGTCTGATACCACGATGCCAGCGTTTCATTGTCGTGGGTGCCGGTGTAGGCCACGCTGTTCACCGGGTAATTATGGGGCAGGTAATCGCTGGCACTGCCGGTGTCGCGGGAATCGAAGGCAAATTCCAACACCTTCATGCCGGGGAAGCCGCTGTCCCGCACCAGCTGCCGGACAGTCTCGCTCATATAGCCCAGATCCTCGGCAATGATCTCCCGCTTGCCCAGTGCCTGCTCCACCGCACGGAACAGCTCGATGCCAGGGCCTTTTTCCCAGTGGCCGGGTGCCGCAGTTTCACTGCCGTAGGGAATGGAAAAATACTCGTCGAAACCGCGGAAGTGGTCGATGCGAACCACATCGTACAGTTCAAAGCAATACCACAAGCGGGTGATCCACCACTGATAGCCCGTTTCCCGGTGCTTTTCCCAGCGGTAGAGCGGATTGCCCCAGAGCTGGCCGGTGGGCGAAAAACCATCCGGCGGAACACCTGCCACAGCGGTGGGAATGTTGTCCTCATCCAGCTGGAACATCTGCGGGTTCGCCCATGCATCGGCAGAATCCAGTGCCACATAGATGGGGATATCGCCGATGATGCGGATGCCCTTTTCGTTGGCGTAAGCCTTTAGTGCACGCCACTGCTGGTCGAATTTGAACTGGAGATATTTGTAGTACTCCACCTCAAAATACAATTCCCGGCGGTAGTAGTCCATGGCATTCTGCCAGCGCAGGCGGATATCCTCCACCCACTCGATCCACGGCTTGCCCTCAAAGCGATCCTTCACCGCCATGAACAGGGCAAAGTCATCCAGCCACCACTTGTTCTGTTCACAGAAGGCCGCAAACTCCGCATTGTGGCCGATGTCGCTGCGGGAGTAGGCCAGCCGGAGCAGGCGGCCCCGCTCCTTGTAGAGCTGGCTGTAGTCGATATCGTCCGCCTTGCGGCCGAACTTTGCCTTTTTGCACTCTTCTGCCGTGAGCACACCCTCTTTGACCAGCTCATCCAGACTGATGAAATAGGGGTTGCCAGCAAAGGCAGAAAAGCTCTGATACGGGCTGTCGCCGTAGCTGGTCACACCCAGCGGCAGGATCTGCCAGTAGGTCTGCCCGGCGTCCTTCAGCCAGTCTACAAAATCGTATGCTTCCTGCGAAAAGCAGCCGATGCCGTAGGGGGACGGCAGACTGCTGACGGGCAGTAAAATGCCTGCACTTCTCTGCATGTTTCTTGATTCCCTTCTTATCGTTCTACTTCGATCAGAACGCCCGCATGGTCGGAGACCCGAGGCTCCTGTTTTCCGCCGAATACCACCCGGCTGCTGTGCACCGGCACCGCCTGGGAGCACCAGATCTGGTCAATGCGTTTTTTGGCAGCCACGTCCGGAGCATCCCGCCAGCCGTCAATGGCCTGCACGACGGTATAGCCGTCATCCCGCTGCCGGGCCAGCCGGTAGGTATCCTGCCAGCCGCTGCGCAGAATGAGGTCGTAGCCCTCACCCCGCACATCGGCTTCACTGTTGAAATCGCCCAGCAGGAACGCCAGCGGTTTTGCACCGGCTGCCGCCGCCAGAATGTTCCACTGGTCGGCAAAGGGCTCTTCCTCGTCCTTCCACCAGCCCAGATGCACCGTATAGTACCAGACATCTCCTGCACAGATGCCCAGCGCCCGGCGGGTCTTCCAGTTGTTGTAATCGTTGATTTGGCTCAGCAGCAGGTTCTCGGCGGCGGTGATGGGCGCCCGGCTGAATACCGCCATGCCCTCGTCGTATCTGTCGTAGCCGATCTTGGCCGGGAGCCAGCTCCAATGGTAGGCACAGCCCGCTTCTTCCAGCATCCGGGCCACCGCAGCGGCATGGTTGTCCGCTTTCAGCAGCACCATATTGCCGGGGCAGGGGTAGTACCCCGCCGGGACATCCGCCAGCAGCGGCGCGGCGGCGGTCTGGTTCACCTCCTGCAGGGCGAACACATCCGGCTGTTCCTTTCGGATAAACTCCACAAAAGCATCCCGCTTGGCCTCATATGCCGGTTCGATGAGACTGTGGGTATTCAATGTCAGCAGTTTCATAGTTTTTTACAGAATATCGTTAATATCAGATTTCAGCACATCTGCCTTGGGGCCGTACACCGCCTGGATGCCGTCTCCCTTTACCAGCAGGCTCAAAGCACCCTCTGCCTTCCAGGCTGCAAGGTCGGCCACCTTGGCGGGGTCCTTCACGGTAACGCGCAGACGGGTCATGCAGGCGTCCACCAGCACAATGTTCTCCCGGCCGCCCAGCAGGGCGATGATGCGCTCGGCCTGACCGTTGTCCGCCTTTTTGTCGGCCTTCTTCTCGGTCTTGGTGTCAGCTGCGGCATCGTTTGCGTTGTCATCGGTGTAGTTGCCCAGACGGCCCGGGGTAGCCAGATTGAGTTTGTCGATCATGAAGTAGGCCACGAAATAGCCGATGAGGAAGAACGCCACCACGCAGAGCACAAAGTTGATGATATCACCGCCCAGACCGGCCTGCAGGGACATGGGGATGCGGGTGATGAATTCCAGATTGCCGAAGGAGTGCAGGCGCAGATGGATGATACCAGCCATGGCAAAGGCGCAGCCCTGCAGGATGGCGTATACAATGTACAGCGGCATGGCGCAGAACATGAACATGAACTCCAGCGGCTCGGTCACACCGGTGAGGAACACAGCCAGCGCGGTGGAAATGAACATGGATTTGTAATTCTTGCGCTTGTCGGCATCCACGCGGCGGAACATGGCCAGGGCGATGCCCAGCAGCAGGCCGGTCGCGCCGATCATCTGACCAACCTTGAAGCGGGCGGGAGTGACGGTAGCCAGCAGATTATTATAGGCGGCCATGTCACCGGCCTTCTTGAAGTTGATCAGGTCGTTGGCCCATGCCAGCCACAGCGGGTCCTGACCAAACACCTGGCTGCCTGCGTTCACGCCGGTGGCGATGGTGTAGGTGCCGCCGAAGGAGGTATAGTTCATGGGGATGGTCAGCATATGGTGCAGACCAAAGGGCAGCAGCAGACGTTCCAGCATACCATAGATGAATGGAGCCAGAACCGGAGAAGTCTCGGAAGAGTTGGCGATCCAGATGCCAAAGTTGTTGATGCCGGTCTGCACCACAGGCCAGAACAGCGCCAGCACCATGGAGATGACCACCGAGTAGGCAATGACCACCATGGGCACGAAGCGCTTGCCGTTGAAGAAAGCCAGCGCATCCGGCAGCTTGCGGAAGTTGTAGTATTTATTGTAAGCCACGCCGCCCACAAAACCGGCAATGATGCCCACGAACACGCCCATGTTCAGCGCAGGGGCACCCAGCACAGAGGTGAAGTAGCCGTTGACGGCGATCTCCTGCCCGAACAGGGTGTGGGTCACGGCGTTGGGGTCTGCCAGCATGGCGCTGGTAACGCCGAAGATGTTGCCGGTGATCACGTTGATGAGCGCAAAGGCCAGCACAGCCGCAAAGGCACCGCCTGCGCGTTCTTTTGCCCAGCTGCCGCCAATGGCGACGGCGAACAGGATGTGCAGGTTGTTGATGACGGCCCAGCCGATGTTCTCCATCGTAGTGCCGATGGTCAGGACGGCGGCAATGTCACCGCCGCTCATCTGCACCAGCTTGCCCAGACTGATCATCAGACCCGCCGCAGGCATGACGGCGATGACGGTCATCAGAACCTTGCCCAGTTTTTGCAAAAAGTCGAAATTGATGAGCCCCTTCTTCTTGGGAGCTGTCTGTGTGGTTGCCATGATGTTCCTCCTTGTTCTTTTGCATTCGATTGTGCAAGTATTGCATTACGCTTGCATTGGATTGCGCAATAAGAATAGCTCATTTCTGCAAATTTTACAAGAGTTTTTTGAGTTTCAGAGTGTTTTTCTGCATCTTGTACATTGTCGAAAGCAATTTTTGTTGAAAATGTCAAGCCTTTGCAGCAACATCGTTGCGCGATTTACGCAAACGAGCACGCAAACGTTGACTTTGCGTGCAAAGCCCTTTACAATAGAGATATCAGAAAGGAGATTCAGAGTATGGCAGTCACGATCAAAGATATTGCGGCCGCTGCGGGCGTTTCGCCGTCCACGGTCTCCCGCACCTGCAAGGACAGCCCATCCATCAGCCGGGACACAAAAGAACGCATCCGCCGCATCATGGCGCAGATGGGCTATGAACCAAATTTTGAGGCTGAACCGTCCGAAGCATTTTCCAAGACCATCGGCATCATCCTGCCTTCCTCCCAGCGGGACGTATATGAAAATGCCTTTCATCTGGAGATCATCCGGGGCATCGGGCAGTTCTGCAACCAGCGCCGTTATGTAAACACCGTCATCACCGGCGAGGACGATGCCGAAGTGCTGGATGCTATCCAGAGCATGGTAGCCAACACGCAGGCCGATGGATTCATCCTGCTCTACTCCAAAAAAGATTGTCCGGTGGCTGCCTATCTGCGCAGCGAGGGTCTGCTTCACGTTATCGTGGGCAAGGCAGCGCAGTCGGCCAACCAGACCATCTATATCGACAATGACAACGCACTGGCGGGCGAGGAAGCCACCGACTATCTCTACGAGATGGGACATCGCCGCATCGCCTATTTTGGGGTCAGCAATGCCATGCTGTTTTCTGCCGAGCGGAAACGCGGCTATCAGATGTCTCTGCTCAAGCACGACATCACCCCGCGGGAAGGGGACTGTGTGGAGATCGATACCCTGAATGATTCCTATGAACCTGCCCTGAAAGCGCTGCTTACCGCTCCTGACCGCCCTACAGCGGTTCTGGTCAGCGATGACATTCTTGCGGTGGTACTGGAACAGTTCTGCAGCAAGCTGGGCCTGCGCATCCCGAAAGATCTGTCCATCGTATCCTTTAACAACTCGCTGTTCTCCCGCATCACCAACCCGCCGCTGACGACCGTGGACGTCAATCCCTATCAGCTTGGCATTGAGGCGGCAAGCCAGACCATCAACCACATCGAGAACCCCAACCTGCTGGCCACCAAGATCATCGTGCCGCATCAGCTCATCGTACGGGAAAGCTGCTGCCCACCGCCGGAAAATCGCACGGCTGCCTTGCCCGGCGGGGCACCGTGACCCCGCAGTACATCGCGCTCCATTGTCCATGAACTGAATGGAATGCCCTATGACCCTCCAGCCCGCTGGCACAAAAAGATGCCCTGACGCTGGAAGATCTTGCTCTTTATCCGCGCCTGTCCTACGAGCAGGGCGAACACAACTCGTTCTACTTTTCGGAGGAGATCCTCAGCACGCTGGACAGCAAAGCAGAGGGTGGTCTTGCCGGAGCTGGACGGGCCGACGATGGCCGTGGAGGTCTTTTCCGGAATGGTGAAGCTGACGTCGTGCAGAACCTGACGGTCATCGTAGCCAAAGCTCACACGGTCGAAGGCTATGTCGAAATGTTCCAACGGGATGTCCCTGCCGAAGGACTTCACCACCGCAAGGCCGCGGGCATATTCAAGGATGGCACCAGTCATATCCCGGTTGGCCTGTGCCTCCACCGGGGCGTTCTGTGCGCTGTACCGGGAGATGAGCAGCAGAAAACCCAGTGACACAGCCGCCGCCAGCAAAGCAATGAGCGCCGTGCGCGGGCTGAACACCAACAGGCTCAGGAATACCCCGCCCCTGCTGTCAAGGGAAAACCGCCTTGCACACGGTCCCCGCTGTGTCCCGGCACCGACAAAAAGTTCGATTCCGTCTTTTCCGTGTGCTATAACTCTCACACCCGGACCGAAAAGCATCCCCTCCGTGCAGACCCGATCTCAACGATTCGGGCACACGCACGGAGGGGATGCTTTTTTAACAGCCAATTACTGCTGTTCCACCTTATTTTTCAGTTCTTTCCGAGCCGCCCACAAGCTGTAGACGCAGGCAAGGATCTCCGAGACCCAGAACGTAAACCACGCGTAGTCCACACCTCGGACAGGCGCGCCACAAAAATGCTGTCTACGATGTTATACAGCGACTGGATGAGCAGTGAGAGCATCAGCGGTACCACCATTGTATACAGCAGTGGGCGGACGGGCATCGCGCCCAGTTTATTTTTCGGGTCCATAAGTTTCTTTTCTCCTTTTCTGTGCAAACAAAAAAGCGCGAAATCGTTGAGGAACAGCACTTCCTCAGGATTTCACGCTTTGTAAGCCGACTTATGTTTTGATTCTTGACGATGTGTATTATACTCGAAACCGACCGGATTTTCAAGATGGATTTTATCCAGATCTGACGCAAAAAGCCCCTGCGGGCAATCAGCTCGCAGGGGCTTCGCTATGCAATGAC
>ENA-ORUG01001604-ORUG01001604.1-human-gut-metagenome-genome-assembly--contig:-NODE-1604-length-19168-cov-2.997332_pt1 | contig 19168 bp, 13 predicted proteins | sample MGYA00242079_ERZ509207 | MGnify/ENA primary metagenome ERZ509207 (study PRJEB26280, sample SAMEA2338780) | human gut metagenome | biome: human gut; feature: human-associated habitat; material: faeces...
GACCGCGCCATGATGCGTAAATATATGATAGAGTCTATTCTATATTGGATTAATGAATATCACATAGACGGCTTTCGTTTTGACTTGATGGGGATACATGATATTGAAACCATGAATGAGATACGTGCGGCTATTGATAAGATAGATCCGTCTATTTTTATGTATGGTGAAGGATGGGCTGCCAGTTCTCCTCAATTAGAGGCAGACAGGCTGGCGATGAAAGCCAATGTGGAAAAGATGCCCCGTATCGCCGCTTTCTCAGATGAAATGCGTGATGGTTTGCGAGGTGGTTGGGATGATGATACCAAAGGAGCTTTTCTAGTAGGGGAGCCGGGACACGAAATGAGTATCAAATTTGGAATTGTGGGAGCCATCGAACATCCGCAGGTTATAAGTGATTCTGTGAATTATAGTAAGAAACCTTGGGCGTTACAACCTACCCAGATGATAAGTTATGTAAGTTGTCACGATGACATGTGTCTTGCCGATCGTCTGAAAGCTACCATGCCAGATGCTTCGGTAGAGGAACTGGCAGCTTTGCAGAAGTTAGCGGAAACATTTGTCTTTACTTCACAAGGAGTACCGTTTATATTTGCAGGGGATGAGATGATGCGTGACAAGAAGGGAGTTCATAATTCTTATAATAGTCCTGACAGTATTAATACGATAGATTGGAAAAATAAGACCGTGCATAAAGATGTGTTCGAATATGTGAAAGGTTTAATAGCCATGCGTAAAGCACATCCCGCTTTCCGTATGGGGGATGCTGATATGGTACGTAGGCAATTGGAGTTTTTACCTGTAAAAAATACGAATGTGGTTGCCTTTATCTTGAAAGACAATGCAAATGGTGACTCATGGAAAAATATCATCGTAGCTTTGAACAGCCGTGCAGAGCCTGTCAAGTTGGACATTCCGTCAGGTAAATACACTGTAATCTGTAAGGATGGCAAAATAAACATGAAAGGCCTGGGACAGGTTTCAGGTGCTGAACTTATGGTACCGGCACGCTCTGCAATGATTATACATCAATAGAAAAAGGCTCAAAGAAGATTAATAAAGACTTTGTCGTACAGACTAAAACACATAATACGAATGGAAAAGACATGGAGATGGTTTGGGAGGAAAGATAAGATAACGCTTCCCATGCTTAGACAAATCGGGGTGGAAGGAATTGTGACCGCCCTTCATGATGTACCTAATGGTGAAATATGGACTTTGGAAGCTATTAAGAGTTTAAAAGATTACATTGAATCTCACCAATTGCGCTGGTCGGTGGTAGAAAGCCTGCCGGTAAGTGAAGCTATCAAATATGCCGGTCCTGAACGGGGTCAATTGATAGAAAACTACAAAGTAAGTCTGGCCAACTTAGGTAAAGCGGGTATCAAGACCGTATGCTATAATTTCATGCCCGTCATTGATTGGATACGTACCGATTTGGAACATCCTTGGGAGGACGGAACCAGTTCTTTGTACTTTGACAAGATCCGGTTCGCCTATTTTGACTGTATGATTCTTCAGCGTGAAGGGGCGGAGAAAGACTATACCGATTCGGAATTACAACAGGTGCGTGAATTGGATAAGACTATAACCGAAACCGAGAAAAACGAATTGGTCGATACCATTATAGTCAAGACGCAGGGATTTGTAAATGGTAATATAAAGGAGGGAGACCGGCATCCGGTAACCATATTCCGCCGTCTTTTGTCTTTGTATGATGGGATAGACCGTGATGCCCTGCGTGAAAACTTACGTTATTTCTTGCAGGCTGTCATGCCGGTGTGTGATGAATATGGCATAAATATGTGCATTCATCCGGACGATCCCCCTTTCCAGGTATTGGGCTTGCCGCGTATTGTGACCAGTGAGGAAGATATCACCTGGCTCCTCCATGCGGTTGATAACTCGCATAACGGGCTGACATTCTGCGCCGGTTCGCTCAGTGCCGGATTGCATAACAACGTACCTTCGTTGGCACGTATGTTTGCGCACCGTACTCATTTTGTACATTTGCGCAGTACCAATGCATTTCCCAACGGGAATTTTATAGAAGCATCTCATTTGGGAGGGCGTGCTCATGTGATAGAGTTGATCCGTATTTTTGAGAAAGAGCGTCCGGGTGTCCCGATGCGTGTGGATCATGGGCGCATGATGCTGGATGATGCCGGCAAAGGATACAACCCGGGCTATTCGTTTCATGGCCGTATGATGGCTTTGGCTCAGATAGAAGGTATGATGGCGGTTATCAACGAGGAATCAAAACTTAAATCCTAGATTGACGTACATACTCACTTTATTGGCTCGGTTTGCATAGTTCAGTGATGCCTCTAAGGGTCCGAACATACTATCCAAACCGTAGCCGATACCGCAGCCGAACATGGTATCCTGTTCCAACAGATACCTCAGCTTGCTTGCACTCAGCGCATAATTTCCCGTTAGCGTCAGATAATGTACACTTCCCATCCGTTGGCGGAATTTCATGCTTCCTATCAGTAGTGTATTTCTCATTAATTCCACATTGTTTATTCCCACAAACGGTAGTTGTTGTTGCAGGAAGCGTCCTTGCACATCTCCACCCATTGCATTAAGTTTGGAATATGGAATATCTTTTCCTATCAGGAATCGGCCGTAAATGGCAGGCAGTATGGAGAATCTGCGTGTAACAGGGACCACTCCCTGGCAATAACCTTTTATGGCTGAAAAAGGGGCATGGCCGTCATATCCGGTAAAGTTGTCGGTATAAAGCGAATAAGAGGCTCTTGCCGATATGCCTTTGGTTGGGAAGTACGCCTTGTCGAAAGTCTCGTAATGCATTTGTGCGAAATAACTGAAGAAGTGTTCTGTTCCTACGTCAAAACCTTGGTTCCCTTCCTGGTATAGGAATTTGTCATAGTCATATAATTCATACCTCAGCCCCACGGCAAAACGCACATTCTTGTACCATACATCCGAGAATGACAGTTCCCCCAAATGGTAGCGGAAAGTGGAGTTATGTGACTTATCTCCATAACGATAGAAATTAATATCATTGTATTGAAACATATATGCCAGCCCGATATTCTTCAAAGGAGCCGGTTCAAATCCATAATCTATGCGTGCGGCATAACGTTTCCCCAGTCGTCCTGTCAAAGACAGCGTAGTGGGTACTTTTCCCCGGAAATTGCTGGTGACATTAATCAGCAGACTGGCTGTTTCTTCCGAATCAAAACGAATCCCTACGTTTAGTTTATTCTCATATTTCTTGCTTAGAAGGAAATGTAAATTATAGCCTCCGCCGGGGGCTTCGGGCAGATTATAAGTGGCGCTGGAATATTCCAGGTTAGAACACAATATGGCCGTTGCTTCTTCTATGCGGCGGATGCTTATTTCAGAATCCTCCTTTAAATCACAGCGTTTCAACAGCCATCGCTTGTCTTTCTCGTCCAGCCCGTCGAAAGTGATTTCTTTTATATACACTTTGCGGCTGGGGGAGTACGGATAGCTGGGAAGAGGTTTCGGCATATAGGTGCTGTCCAGACCCAGTTCCTGCTTCAGCTTCATTAAAGCACCTTCTTGTGCCAGTGCCGCTTCTTCTCCCCGGCGGATCAGTGTATCCACTGCATTAGGTGTGAAGCTGGCAGCTGAATATCCTTCCACATTCACCTTGATATAAGCATTGGTCTCTTCCAGGTTCTTTTTATAAAGCTGTAATCCCATCAAGTTGATGAGCTGCCCCAAAATACTGCCGGCGCTATTCAGTTCGTTGGCAGGCTTCAAGTCACTTTGTACGTCTACTCCTATAATAATATCCGCCCCCATGGCACGCGCAACATTTACAGGGTAGTTATTTACCACACCTCCATCCACTAGAACCATACTGTCCAGCCGGACTGGAGTGAATACTCCCGGTATGGCCATACTAGCCCTCATGGCCGTAGCCAGTACACCCTTATGAAAATTGACCTCGTTGCCATTTACAATATTTTCGGAAACACAGGCGAAGGGAATAGGTAACTTGTTGAAATCGATGGAATCATGATATCCTACGGTCAGCTCGCTGAACAGGTTTGCCAAGTTTTGTCCCTTTATCAATCCTCCTATGGCTTGTGTTTTGGCATCTTTTCCGAATGGAAGAGAGAATACATACTTTTCAGCGGCCTCCCGTTCCGCCATATTTTGTTCACTGCGTGGTATTTTGTCACTCAGCAGAAAAGTCCAGTCTTGCCGGCGAACCATGCTGTCTAATTGTTCGGGAGTATAACCGATGGAGTAAAGTCCGCCTATGATTGATCCCATGCTGGTTCCTACTACATAATCTATGGGAATGCCGGCTTTTTCTATGACCTTTAAAGCACCTATATGTGCCATTCCTTTGGCTCCTCCGCCACTGAGAACTATACCCACCTTCTTTCGGGAGTGTGGTTGGGCTGTTATGTGAACGGAGATACAAAGTAACCCTGCTGCTATTAACAAGGTAGAGAATTTCATCTTTTTCATCTTACTATAAATCTAGTCTAAGTTAAAAAACAAAAACAGTGCAAAGATGGTTTAATCTTTCAGCTTTTACAAGTGCTGATTGTCACAGATATTGGTCTATTTTGCTGCTGAGGTTTCAAAGATAAGAAATTGTACCGGAAAAAAGAATTTTGTATATCGCTTTTTTGTCGTACCTTTGTCTGTGTAACGAAAAAAAGTATGGATAATTTTGCAGCAATAGACTTCGAGACGGCAAATAATGAACGTACCAGCATATGTAGTGTGGGTGTGGTTATTGTGAGAAATGGTGAGATAGCCGATCGGTTCTACAGCCTCGTCCATCCTGAACCGGATTACTATTTGTATTGGAACACCCGTATTCATGGATTGACACAGGAAGATACTGCCCATGCTCCTGTTTTTTCAGAAGTATGGAAACAGGTTGCCCCTAAAATAGAGGGGCTTCCGCTAGTTGCGCATAACAAAGCCTTTGATGAGAGATGTTTGAAAGCTGTGTTCCGTACTTATTGTATGGATTATCCTGATTATGACTTTTATTGTACCTATCAGGCTTCCCGGAAGCTGAAAGGGTTGAGAAACCACCAGTTACATACAGTGGCCGGTTTTTTTGGTTTTGAATTGGAGAATCACCATCATGCGCTGGCTGATGCTGAGGCGTGTGCATGGATTGCCAGACAGATTCTGTGAGTTATAATTAAAGATTTATGATTTCTGAAACCCATGATACAAGAAGATACTTATAAAACCATTACAGACATTGCCGAAGGCATATATACGGAGAAACGGAGTAAATTTATAGCTATTGCCATTCCGGTACGTACCATAGAGGAAATAAAGCAGCATCTTGACGCGTATCAGAAGAAATATTACGATGCCCGTCATGTGTGTTACGCTTATATGCTGGGGCATGAAAGGAAGGATTTCAGAGCAAATGATAACGGGGAGCCTTCGGGTACCGCAGGAAAGCCTATTTTGGGGCAAATAAATTCTAATGAGTTGACGGATATCCTTGTTATAGTAGTCCGTTACTTTGGAGGTATAAAATTGGGAACCAGCGGACTGATTGTCGCTTACAAGGCCGCCGCTGCCGAAGCAATAGCTGCTGCTGATATAGTGGAAAGAACAGTGGATGAAGAAATCACCGTATCCTTTGAATATCCTTTTATGAATGATATCATGCGCATTGTGAAAGAGGACGAGCCTGCCATCTTGGAGCAATCGTATGATATGGATTGCCTGATGAGGCTCCGGATACGTAAATCCATGATGGGAAAACTCCGTGCACGTCTGGAGAAGGTGGAAACTGCCCGTATTATTGAATAACTCTGTCGGTACGTCGATATTTCTTTTGGTCATATTCACTGCGTTCACAGCAGATGAGAAGCATACGGAATGTGACTGTAAAATGTATTCCCCATATCAAATGAAACAGATTTGTAATATGAATGAAATGTTACAGATATACCGAACCTATATCTTTGCAGCCGTAAACAAAGAAAGTCACATTAATAAAAATGAGAAATACACTTGTAGCGTCTGCTTTTACAATGCTGAGTATTGCAACTGCTTCCGCACAGCTGACTATTCCTAAAGAATATTTGCCGGAAGTACATGGAACGATCCGCGGTAAATATGAACTTCAAACCACTAACGGAATGCAACGGTTCCAGGTACGTAACGCCCGTGTCAGTCTGGACGGGAAGGTTCTTCCGGTAATCGCTTATAAAGCTGAAATAGACTTGTCCGATGAGGGAAGTATCAAGATGCTGGATGCATACGCCCGCTTTGTCCCCAATGATACATGGAATGTCACACTAGGACAGATGCGTGTGCCTTTCACCATAGACGCTCATCGATCTCCCCACCAACAATATTTTGCCAACCGTTCGTTCATAGCCAAACAGGTGGGGAATGTGCGTGATGTGGGGGCTACCGGAGCTTTCTCTTTAAAGGAGGGACTGCCGTTGAAACTGGAGGGCGGACTGTTCAACGGCTCCGGACTCACCAATCAGAAAGAGTGGCACAACACGTTGAATTATTCTGTTAAGCTTCAATTGATGCCGTGGAAAAATTATAACTTGACTTTGAGTACCCAGAAAATACATCCCGATAAAATCAGCATTTATATGTATGATATCGGTACTTACTACGAGTTTGATAATTGGCATATAGAAGCCGAATACCTTTATAAGACTTATGCGAAAAACTCATTTGATGATGTACATGCTTTCAACGCCTTTGTCAATTACGACTTGTTTATCAAGAAAGGTCTGTTTCAGAAAATTTCATTTTTAGGACGTTATGACAGTATGGGAGATCATAGTAACGGTAATGCGGATGAGGATGGTAAGCTTTACATTACCGATTATTCCCGCCAGCGTGTGACTGGAGGTGTGACGTTAAGCTTTGGAAAGGCTTTTCAAGCGGATTTGCGTCTTAATTACGAGAAATATTTCTATGATAAACTATCTTTGGCAAAAGAGTCCGAACAAGACAAGTTTGTGATGGAATTAATGGTACGGTTCTGAAAAAAGCAGGGGAACACTCCCTGCTTTTTTGCTGTTTGTCCTTCTTGTCTTTTCCTTTTCCATCCCTGCCTTTATTCCGGAACTCACCGGCATATCCGTGATATTTCTTCGGGTAACAGGCTTTTCCTCGACAGGCAGTGCGCCTTCTTCCGCCAAGGAGACAAGCCTATCCCCATCTCTCTTTCATCATATCTTCCAGTTTCAGCAGCTCATCCCTGTATTGTGCAGCTTCTATAAATTCCAGCTTCTTGGCAGCTTCCTGCATCAGTTTCCGGGTACGTTCTATCGTTTTCTCCATCTGTGGCTTGGTCATATACTGAACAATCGGGTCGGCAGCCGTTGTATCGGAAGATGGCTCGATGTATGCCTTGGGGCCTTGAGTGGTTCCGGCAACTTCGTTGCTGTTGTTGCCCAACAAGGCAGCATTACGCGCACGCTGTATTTGTTTGGGGGTGATTCCATGCTCTTCGTTATATGCCAGCTGTTTTTCGCGACGACGGTTGGTTTCGTCTATCGTTTTTTTCATGCTGTCCGTCATGCGGTCTGCATACATGATTACTTTTCCATTGATATTGCGGGCGGCGCGTCCTGCTGTCTGGGTCAGCGAACGGTGGGAACGGAGGAACCCTTCTTTGTCTGCATCCAGAATGGCGACCAAAGACACTTCGGGCAAGTCCAGACCTTCACGAAGCAAGTTCACACCCACCAGTACATCATAAACGCCCTGACGTAATTCATCCATAATCTTAACGCGTTCCAAAGTGTCCACATCGCTGTGGATGTAGTTGCAGCGGATGTCATTGCGCAGCAGATATTCGGTCAATTCTTCTGCCATGCGTTTGGTGAGCGTGGTCACCAGTACACGTTCTTCTTTCTCGATGCGTTGCTGTATCTCTTCCATCAGGTCATCAATCTGATTCAGACTGGGGCGTACTTCAATTACCGGGTCCAGCAGTCCGGTAGGACGGATAACCTGTTCAACGATAATGCCTTCACTTTCCACCAATTCATAATCGGCAGGTGTAGCACTGACATAAATCACTTGCTTGGCCAGTTCCTTGAACTCTTCAAATTTTAGAGGGCGGTTGTCAAAAGCCGACTCCATCCGGAAACCATATTCCACCAAATTGGTTTTTCTGGCCCGGTCACCACCATACATGGCACGTATTTGCGGTACGCTGACATGGCTTTCGTCTATTACAATCAGGAAATCATCCGGAAAGAAGTCCAGCAGACAGTAAGGACGGGTACCTGCATTACGCCCGTCAAAGTAGCGGGAATAATTTTCTATGCCCGAACAGTGCCCCAGTTCGCGAATCATCTCCATATCGTATGTCACGCGCTCATAGAGTCGTTTCGCCTCATACATTTTTCCTTCCTCCTCGAATTTGGCCACCTCTTTCGTCAAGTCGTCCTCAATCTGATGAATAGCTCTCAACTGGCTCTCTTTGGTGGTCATAAAAAGATTGGCCGGATAAATTTTGTATTCATCAAAAGTAGCCAGACGGATTCCCGAAACAGGGTCGATCTCTTCAATGGCATCAATTTCGTCGTCCCAAAACATAACCCGGAGGAGATTGTCGCTATATGCCAGGTAAATGTCTACCGTGTCACCTTTTACGCGGAAATTCCCGCGATTCAGCTCTATATCGTTACGCACATACAGGCTGTCCACCAAACGGCGTAAAAATACATTTCTGTCCAGCAGTTTGCCTTTTTTTATCTCAATTACATTATTATAGAAATCCGACGGGTTCCCCATACCGTAGATGCAGGACACGGAAGACACCACCACCACGTCCTTCCGTCCCGACAGCAGGGCAGAGGTGGCAGCCAGCCGCAATTTGTCAATCTCTTCATTAATGGCCAGATCCTTTTCTATATAGGTGTCGCTGGACGGCAGGTATGCTTCCGGCTGGTAATAGTCATAATAAGATACATAGTATTCCACTGCATTGTTGGGAAAAAAACTCTTGAACTCTCCGTATAACTGGGCCGCCAATGTTTTGTTATGGCTTAATATCAAGGTGGGTTTATTGATGTTTTTAATTACATTTGCAATCGTGAAAGTCTTGCCGGACCCGGTAACCCCCAATAAAGTTTGTGCGGGGACTCCTTCCAGCACTCCCTCGGTTAGCTGGGCGATAGCTTCCGGTTGGTCACCGGTGGGTTGGTATTCGGAAATCAATTCAAAATTCATAAATAGTATGTTTAGTTTAATGAGATGTAAAAATACAGTTATTTCCTTAGATATTATCTATTCATCTCTAAAAAATAGACTCTTGTCGACTTTTTAGCATTTAAAAACATGGAAATATTGCATTATTCGGTGGAAAGGCGTAAATTTGCGCAATTATTTGAATAAGATGAAAAAATATATCATTATAGCTCTTGTCTCCGGTACGGTTCTAACGTCTTGTGGAGAGTATAACAAAGTTTTAAAAAGCACGGACTACGAATACAAGTACGAAGCGGCCAAAAGTTACTTTGGCAAAGGGCAGAATACTAAGGCGGCCACCATTCTGGAGGAATTGATTACCATCATGAAGGGAACGGATAAGGCTGAGGAATCACTTTATATGTTGGGTATGACCTACTATAATCAGGGTGACTTCATCACAGCTTCGCATTATTTCACCACTTATTATAATACTTATCCGCGTGGGGTCTATACGGAACAGGCCAGATATTTTTCAGGAAAAGCATTGTTCTTGGATACTCCGGAACCTCGTTTGGACCAGTCGAGCACCTATAAAGCTATTCAGGAGTTGCAGATGTTTATGGAATATTTCCCAACCAGTAGCCGTCGACAGGATGCACAGCAAATGATTTTTGATTTGCAGGACAAGCTGGTGATGAAAGACTATCTGGCTGCGAAATTGTATTATGATTTGGGTTCTTATACAGGAAACAGTACTTATAGTACTACCGGTAACAATTATTTGTCTTGTATCGTTACGGCTCAGAATGCTTTGAAAGACTATCCTTATACCAAGATGCGCGAAGATCTTTCTATCTTGGTCTTGCGTGCTAAATATGATATGGCGAAAGCGAGTGTGGAGGAAAAGAAAGTAAATGAAGAAATTGCCAAGAAAGTAGCTGAAAAAAAAGCTGCTGAAGCTGCTGCCAAGGCTGAAGCAGAAGCCGCTAACGCTCCTGCTGAAGAAGCACCTGCTGCTGAAACTACTGAAGCTCCTGCTGAAGCATAACTCATTTTACTTCAAAAAGAACAGCTCCTCTGATTATATCAGAGGAGTTTTTTTATGCTCTTATCCGAAGAATCAAAGGGAGTTTATCTCATCTTCCGAAAGTCCGGTAACTTTTGCGATTTCAGCTATGGAAAGCCCGGCATTCTTTAAATTTCCTGCAATAGTTTGGGCTTTCATCCATTCACCTTCTGCAATGCCTTTCTCCATCCCTTTCGCAATGCCTTCCTCCATCCCTTTCGCAAGTCCTTCCTCCATCCCTTTCACAAGTCCTTCCTCCATCCCTCTCGCAATGCCTTTCTGAATAGCTGTATCAATCACATTGTTCCAATCTCTATATACTTTCAAACTCTCCTCATAGGCATAAAGGTTCTCTTTTGAGAACTGAGCAATTTCGGCAGCCTCAAACAGCCGGTTGAACACACGTTCCTGAAGGGCAGTGGGACGTTCCATCAAACGGGCCAGATTCTTGAGCACAAACATCCATTTATCAAACAACGTATCCAACTCCTGCTCGGTTTTATGGAATTTGGGCATTTCCAGATACACAAAAGTCAGTTTGTCAAAAAACACTTCATGAGTAGTTGTATCCATCAGCTTCACTTCATGGCGGAAGCTGGAAGACGAAACATCATCCAAGGCAAAATTCAAAATACCGATCACATACACCGCTTTCAGTTCATAGTCCCAGATTTCCCCTTTAATAGCCTGTTCCCTGATAGGATAGGTAGCATAATAAATACTCCGGTCCTTGAAAAACTGTTGCTCCCCTCTCTGCATTTCTATCAGAATCTTTTCTCCTTTTTCATTTTCACAATAGACATCAAAGACAGCCCGGCGGTCAGTCTCTTTGCTGCCCAGATGCTCTGTGTTCAAGTAGGTGACATCCTCAATGACCTGCTTGCCGTCGAACAAGGCATTCAGGAAGCCAATAAGAATTTCTTTGTTCAAGTCGGTTCCAAACAATAATTTGAATGCAAAGTCCGTATAGGGATTTACATATCTTTCACGCAATCCTTCACTACACATAAGCGTTTGATATTTAAAGTTGTTTAACTCTGTTGAAAGCAGTTCAATACAAAGGAACGAAAAAAAAGCGGATTTCAAGAAAGTTATCTGCTAATAAATTGTTAATGTTCCAATATGTCACTCACCTCTATAGGGGGAAAGCGTTTATACAAAGACGGAAATAACTGTATAAAGAGTTTCGTAATAAAAAAGAAAAAGGGCTGTTCCGCCGGTCAACTCCTTATGTTTTTAACTTACAGTCTGTAAATATTCAAAGAAATATCATTCAACAGATTTAAGATCATTACTTTTCTACCCCCCAAAATGAGTTCACATTCTCTACTTATAAACTGTAAGCAACAATAAAGAAACGTGTCCAAAAACTAGAATGACTGCTCCGAAAAGTTACAGATAGTAACTATAACACTTAAAAGGGTCGTATCAAACTCTGTATGGAGTAATGATACGACCCTTTCTTTAGTCTTTTAGGATGCTCAAATTTCAGATTATAAGTTCATATTTTCAAAAACTGAGTTTTTGACACCCACTTTTATTTATCTTCAAGTTTAAAACCTTATTTTGTTACTTCAGGTTCACCTTGCAGTTCAAATTTAGCATTTCCTAAACCTTTGAAAGTATAAGTATAAGTAAATGTTTCAAGCCCATTATACACTTTTGCAGAAATGACATAGAAACAATCAACCCCACTTACTTGCGCGCCGGCTGTAGGATACTCTGTTGCCAAGATCAGTTCAATACCCTCCTGAACCATAGACAACAAATAAGCCTCAGCCTCTTTATCATCTGCCGGAACCACCCCGTCGGGGTCATTCGAACGGCGTTTAGCCAACTGGATATTGAAGTTCACATAATAAGAGCTGCCACCGAACCAGTATTCCGAGTTTCCATATTTGGCATCCATATACCCGGCATCCTTATTCGCTTTCACCCAATTTTCCAAAATCAAATAATCTTCGGAAGCCAATGATTTCGTTACCGTCGGATCAAACAACCACTCGGTTCCATTATGTACAAAATTCACTTTTTCTTTCAGTTCAATATTGTTATTCAGAACCCATGTACCCTCCTTGAACAAATACTCGTCCACCTCCATCGTCGTTACCTTATTATAATATTTGTACATGACGGCTTTTGAATCCCCTTCCTGGGCATATGGAAATTTCTGAGCCAGGAACTGGGGCAGATAATTCTCCGGAGCATCCGAAGTGCTGAAGTTATCATGACTGCCTGGGCTTCCCATAGCGTCATAATCGGCAGGAGTCACTACAACCAATCTGCTATCTTCTTTAACCTTCCAATCCGTTCCGTCAAACTGATACAATGCATTATAAGGCTTTTCATTCGTCGGAGCCAATACAGCCGATGAAATACTTACATTATCGAGCTGAACAGTCGTGGTTTTCGCCTTGGGCCCCTCGCCTACATAGCGGAACGCAACATAAACGCTTTTGCCATTGTATGCCTCCAGACCGGCTTTCCCTACATTCACAAAATTATCATTGTAACCGTTGGCAGGTCCTTCAGGGAAAGTAAACTGGTCTTTCACGCTAGTCCACTGTGCCATATCAATCGAACCATTTCCCGCATATGTATCGGAAACCAATACATCCAGACAATCCGCATTATAGTATCCGAACTTTATGTCGAAAGACAGTCCGGCATCTTTGCTCGTCACTGCTACTGCCGGAGAAACAAGCCAAGTATCCACCTCACCCTCAAAGCCATTGGCCGAGAATTGTGCATAACCATTACTACTATAGTTTTTTCCCTGCCATTTTCTATCGCCTTTCAGAGTCACCTGCTCCCAGCCTTCCAACACGATATCCTCATTGGCCGTAACCGACTCAAAGTCCTGAGAGTACAAGTCCTCCCCTGTAAATTCAGGATCAACATCGTCATATTTGTAATCTACCAGCACAAGATCACCTTTTGCCGCATCCTTATACTGACCGGCCAGCCACTCGGGCAATACGGTAGCCGGAGCATGTGCCGGAGCCAGGAACTTCACGGGAGAGCCTTCGCCCCACAGGGCCTCATAATCCTTATCACCCAAAGAAGTATTAGTCACTGTCCTATACTCCAGTACGTAATCGGAAGGAGTATTCTGATAGTTATAGGTCACTCCTACCGAAGAGCCTTTCCCCCATGAAGGCAACATCTTCGCGATGATGGAAGGAACATACTTCTCGGCCGATGCAAACTCGTTCAAAGCCTTATCCGTCTTGACGGCATTCGCCAATGCTTTTTCAGCATCCGAAGTGGCAGCCTTCGCCGCCGCAGAGCTGATCGTTTCGTAATCGGCATCAGTCAGTACATATTCCGCCATCGTCTGGGTGTTCGTTGTACCTTCCGCATCGATTTCATTATAAATATCGTCCATGGGATCACATGCCGCAGCAAAGAATCCAAACAGAGACCATGCAATTAAATTATATTTTAACTTCATATTTATTGACTATTTTAGAGATTAAAAGATTACTTTAAAACCGGCAGACCATGTAGTACCGAAGCCGTAATATACCAATGCAGTTTTCCAGTCATGGTTCGTACCGTCCTTGGCATCGGCTATATATTCCGTATTAGTCAAATTATATACATTACTGTATACGATGGCACGGATATCTTTGGTGATATTGAAACGATAGTTCATACCCAAATCAATCGTACCATAATCTGGCAACTTCCAGGAGTCAATACCGGCGTCTGCTTCATTCACCCGGTTCTGAGGATCGAAGTCTGCATAGTTCTTGCCGAAGAAGTTGTAGTCGGCCGAGATTTTAAATCCTTTGAACGGTTCCCAAGAGGCGCTCAATGCGGAAGTGAGCTGTGCGGAGTTACCCACATGGACATCTTTCAGATAAGCGTCGTATGTTCCGATAGGATTATTCGCTTCATCATACATAGTGAAATGAATATCATCTTTCCATTTCCAATCGCCTAAAGAGAACATACCTTTCAATTCAAAGAACTTGACAGGACGGTAAGTCGCTTCCAGTTCCACACCCATGTGGACTGCGTCCAATCCTGTAAGGTTGGCATATTCCTGACCGATCTTACGGCGCAAGGACTTATCCATCCATTGAGTGTAATAACCATTCAATGCAATATTGACCTGTTCCGTGCTAAATCCATAACCCAATTCGAACGTAGTAATCTTTTCGTAGGGTACATCCTTTTCGGGAGCTGCCGTATTGCTTGCAAAGACAGAGTTGAAGAAAGGCGCGCGGGTAAAATATCCTGCATTGACAAATACATTGTGGTTGTCATTGAACTTATAGTTAAAACCACCCTTCACGCTCCAAGGCAGAAAATTCTGAAGGCTGGACACTCTGTCCAGTTTATCCGCACCCGTGGCAGAGTATCTTGAATCCGTACCACCACGGTCATCGTATCTATAAGCCTCTTCGGTCAATGATGCCGACAGGAATCCCGACCACTTATCGGTATTATATTCAGCCTGTGCAAAAACACCGCCCCAGAATATCTCTCCAATGCTATAGTAATTGAACTTGTCACCCACTTTCAGCAGCTGGTTCTTGGTTTGGAATGCCAGCGGCGAGGTCTGCAGATAGAACTCACCACCCAGCAAATCATCAATTTCCTCTGTATGATACCCTTTATAGTAACGTAAGTCAATACCTCCCGTAAGAGTCAGGTTCTCAGTCAGATGATTCTTATAGGAACTCAGCATGCCATACCAGTCATGGTCATTGACAGCATTGGTAAAGATCACCTGCGACCCGTTCTGAGAAGCCGCATTGGCAGCCATAGCACGCTCGTAGTCGAACAAACCGTCCGGAGTCATCATCGCACCGTCTTTAGGGCGGCCGGTGTTGTTATCAATAGTCAGCCAATTGCTCATCGCGCCACGGGCACGGCGTCCGCCGCCTGTAGCCATTGAGCCGTATAGAGAAGTGGTCAGTGTCGATTTCTCGTCGATAGTCCAGTAATGATTCAAAGAAACCTGGGGCTTATGATAATAATTATAGCCGTAACCGCTACCTACCGCTTCACCGTTGATATAACCGTATCCGTTATTGAAACGTCCGCCGTCGGGGCTGTTCTTGTAATCCTCGATATAGTGCATGGTAGAGCGCTGGTTGTGCCACTGGGGAGCTCCGAAAGCTGTCAATGACAATTTATGATGATCGTTGATTACCTTCGAGATATTTCCAAAATAAGTCCATCCTTCATAATTGGTACCTTTCACGTAACCATCTCCCGTATTCAGCGACCCCATGAATGTAATAGCCCATCCGTTGTCCATCAATCCGGTAGAGAAAGAAACCGAATACTTGCGGAAACCGTCGTTACCGATACCGAAATAAGCTGATCCGCCTTTCTGGGCTTCGGTACTTTTAGTAACCATATTCATGGTTCCTCCCACAGAAGAAATACCTAAAGCTGACGCACCCAAACCACGCTGTACCTGGATAAACTGGCTCACATCAGACAAACCGGACCAGTTAGACCAATAAACCTTACCGTTTTCCATGCCGTTGATGGGCACACCATTGATCAGCACGCCCAGGTTGGACGAATCAAAACCACGCATATTGATACGGGAATCACCATAACCACCGCTTTCACGGGTTACATACACCGAAGGAACTGATTTCAGCAATTCGGGGAATTCCAGATTACCTATTTTCTCCTCTATCTTGGCCAGTTTCACGTTAGAAATAGGAATAGGGGTCTGACGGTCACTCTTTATAATAGAGGCAATAACACTGACCTCACCCAAACCAATAGCATCAGGAGACATCTTGACCTCACCCAAGTCTATCGTATTGCTTCCTTTTACTTGATGCGTAATTTCGTTGTACCCCAAGTACTTGAATATAAGAGTAGCCTTGGAAGAGGTAAGTTTCAACACAAAGTTACCGTCCATATCCGTTACAGTACCCAGTGTCGTACCGCTGACCGATACAGTGGCACCAATCAATGGCTCATTGTTCTCGGCATCTACTACTTTACCTTTTACTGTTCCTTGCGCAACAGCCGTAGCAGTGAAACAGATTGTCAGAACTGCCAACAGGAGGAAATGCTTTAGATGATTTCTCATAATTTTGTCTTTGATTTAAATTAATTAGTTAGTATTTCATTCCCAATAGGAAAGACAAAGATAAAACTTTAATTCATATAAATTGCATTTATATTAGACTATTTAAACGAAAAGGGTACTTTTTAGGCGGAATATGACAATTATGTTAAGAAAGGAACAAAGAGCCGCCTCAGGAGAGGGGAAAACTGCCCGGAAATTCCAGAGCAACTACCACATGATTACTGTAGGGGGCAAATGGGCCGTGACCGCCGGTCCGGACAAATCAGGCCGCCCCCTACAGCAAGACAACAGGTCATTTTCATTCAGACTCTCTCACTTCCCCAATGACAGAGCAAAAAGAAAACGGACAACCAGCCTTACAGGATATCCTTATGCTGCTTCATCCTCTCCCTCAGCGCCTCCAGCTTTTCGGCCTGTTTCTTCAGCTCGTACGCCTTTTCCTCGGCTGCCTCTTTCCGCTTCCAGTTATTGATATAGGCATCCACTCCCTCCTGCACTACGCGGCGGAACACCTCCTCGCCCTTCGCTTTCAGCAGATGGTCGGCAAAATGAATATAATAACTCACTTTCAAATCCACCCCCTTTTTAGGGAGGCGTAAGTATCCGGCCCCACATGCTCATCTCCGAGAACACGCACCTTCGTTATCTTCAACCGATTCATCAATAACTCTAAAAACTCTCCCAATTTGGGGAAACTGCACTCTGCATTAGACATTTTAAATTTGTTTTAAGTTGTAAAATATTAAATAAACCTCTTTTTTTTCACGTTACTTCACAATGGGACTGAAAGAAGAAAAAGCAGGATGCCTTTACAAGAGGTTACGGGCACGTTTCCACGATGCAACCCATTAACACGGCCCGTGCATAAGCTACTGATTGCCAATGCCGGAATCTTTATAAAAACGGTATTCCCCACGATAAAAAGTCTTTTGTGATACTACCTTTCCGGCCTCTCGCAGCCGTTACACCTTCCATCCCGTCATTTAATCCGTTCTTCCTACCTTCGGGAAGAAATTCAGAGGACGCAAAAAAAATGCGGATGCAAAATTAATACTTTTTAAATAAAACGAATCATGAATCAAGAACGTAAACTATCTTTTTTCCTTCCCCCCATCTCGCCGGTGAAGGACGCTAACGGGAAAAACGTGACGCCTGCCACGCTCGTCCCTCACAAGGAACTGACCTTGGAGGAAGTATGGAACATAGTCACCGGCAGCCCGCGGCTGAAGAAACTGACCGAAGCCGCAGCCGCCGCATACGGTGACGAGAAGGAGTACCGCAGGCTGAAACAGAGCACCCTGCCATACGTCACCCCCTGCGGAACTTTCAGCTACCGCCGGAGCGACCGGCTGCTGGCTCCTTCGGGATTGAGCATACTGGACCTGGACCATCTGGACAGCCGCGAGGAGGCCGAAAGGATGCGCCGGCAGTTGTTCGACGACCCTTTCCTGCTGCCCGAACTGGTGTTCGTAAGCCCCGGAGGACACGGCGTGAAGGCTTTCGTGCCCTACGACCTCGGCCGGACAAGCGACGTGAAACAGAATGCGGCCGAGAACATCTACTGGCTGATGGAATACGCCCGCCTGAGGTATGGCGACTGCTCGGACAAAGACAAGGGCAAAGGAGTGGACTACTCGGGCAAAGACCTGGTGCGGGCCTGCTTCCTGTCGCATGACGAAAGGGCCTTGATGAGAGTCAAGACGCCCATGGGCTAATGTGCCAATCCCCATGCGGAACAGAACGTGGCCAACGGGCATAGCAGCACACGGGCCAACGGGCCGCTTATTCAGAATCATTCAGAAACGAGGTATTCTTATACCGAAACCAAATTAACATAAAAAGGAATATGAATCATTACAAAAACAATCTTTTGGAAGAACTGCACCGCCTGACGGAGGCGGTACAGGCATCACACGCGGACATCGCGCCCACCTATCTGGAATACACCCAACTGGCATTCGCCATCGCCACGGACTGCGGCGAGGCGGGCCGTGCGGATTTCATGAGCCTGTGCAGCCTCTCGCCCAAGCATGACAGTGCGGCGGCGGAGAAACTGTTCAGCAACGCCCTGCACACCTGCAAGGGCGACATCCACCTGGGAAGCGTGTTCCACCTGGCGGAAATGTGCGGAGTGAGAGTCGCCCCCTCTCACAAAAACGCAGACGCAGACGCAGCAGACGCAGGCCCTTTTTTCTCACACACGTGCGCGCGATATAATAAGGTGGAGAATGAAGAAAAAGAAACAGGAAAAAAGAAGCACGAGGAAGAGGAAAAGGAAATGAAGGGAACGGAACCCCTCTCTCCCCTACCCTACTTTCCGCAAGATCACGACTGGCCCGAACCGCTGAAGAGCATCCTCTCCTTTGCCAAGACCCCGGCACAGCATGATGTGCTCCTGCTGGGAGCAATGACGGTGCTGGGCGCCTCACTGTCGCACATCGTACGCTGCAAGTACGGGGACAAATGGCAGTATCCCTGCCTGCAGACCTTCATCACGGGCCATGCCGCCGCAGGGAAGAGTGTACTGGTATGGGTACGCAAACTCATAGAGCCCATACACGAGGAAATACGCCGGCAGGTGGCGGAGAGCATGAAAGTTTACCGCAAGGAGCTAAGAGCCTACGAAGCGCTGGGGAAGGCACGCAAGGACAAGGAGCCGCCCGTGGCGCCGCCCAACCGCATGTTCATCATCCCCGGCAACAACACGGGCACAGGACTGCTGCAAAACCTGATAGACTCGGACGGAACGGGGATTATCTGCGAGAGCGAGGCGGACACCGTATCGACAGCCATAGGGACGGAATTCGGCAACTGGAGCGACACGCTGCGCAAGGCGTTCGACCACGACCGCCTGTCCTACAACC
>ENA-ORUG01001613-ORUG01001613.1-human-gut-metagenome-genome-assembly--contig:-NODE-1613-length-19047-cov-3.491944_pt1 | contig 19047 bp, 7 predicted proteins | sample MGYA00242079_ERZ509207 | MGnify/ENA primary metagenome ERZ509207 (study PRJEB26280, sample SAMEA2338780) | human gut metagenome | biome: human gut; feature: human-associated habitat; material: faeces...
TCAGAATGACAGCGCACTGGGAATGAGATTCTTCACTCCGCTCACGCTACGTTCAGAATGACATTGCACTGCGAGGTCGTAACACTTGGCAGGAGATTCTTCGGGGTTAACACCCCTCAGAATGACAGCACTTGGCTTGCGCTGCGTCGGGCACGACAATATACGGGGCAAAGCCCGGGAGCGACTCCCGCCCGCCGGCGAGAGGTTTCTCATATTTCTATATCATGGTCTCCGCCCGGCTTCCAATCAAGGGAAACGGTAACAGAGACTTCGGTTCCTTCATATATAATCTCTCCGTTTTCGGAGATACGGGCTTTCAAGATTTTGGGTTCACCGGCAGCAAGGGGCTCCCGGATAGAGAGCACATTACGGGTCGTTTTTCCGCCCCGGGTTACATATACGTGCATCTGCCAATACTCTTCGTCCGACGCGGCACGTTGCACCGCATCTTCTTCTCCCCGGGAAGGGAAACACACGCCATAAGAAGCTACCAGACTGTCGGTAAGCAACCGCGACGTACGCACGACGGTAGGCGTGGAAAAATCGTATGTGCTGTCGGCAAAAGAGAATCCGGCAGCGGTATTCACAATATAGGTCTCGACACTGTCGACCGCCGGTGAAAGGACGAGCGCGACAGCGCTGTTGGTCATACGCAGGGGTATGTGCATATTTTTGTCGCTCCCGTCGATGCCGACATCGAGCGCACCGTGATAGATGCCATAGGTAAACGAGTCGAGCGTATCGCCATCGACATAACGCACCGCGTAATTATCGAGGCAGTCGCAGGTCGTCGTACCGCAGGCGGGCTCGGTTACGGCATTGGCCACCGGGTGGTGGCGGTAAGTGCCTTGCGGCAGGTAGAGCGAGTAGTTCACCTCGTTGCCGCCGCCGGCCTCTACGGTCTCGTAGTGGGCGGTTGCCCGGCTCCCGCTCTCGAAGAAGGGTACTTCGAGGTGATAGATTTTTCCCGAAAATACGGGGTTCAACTTCTCGATGAGCAGACGGGACATCTCCTGCTCGGCAGCACCCGCCGAAAGGTGAGAGTTGATGATCCACTCCATCTCCAGTTCGGTCGTAAAGCGGAAGTTGAAGTCGCAATACGAACCGCAATCCGACAGGTCTTCGTTGATACACGAAACCATCGTGCAGGCAACCGCCAGTCCCGCCACGGAACGCAGCAACTTAGGGATAAGGGAACGATATGTCGGCGTGCAGTCGGACATTTTTACTTGTTTTTCTTTTTTAAAGGAGGGGTCGGGAATGTCGGGAGCTCCGACGCTCCCGACCCCCTCTCGGGTTATTTGGTTTATATTCTGTTTTTTCGTTTCAGGGTCGTTTCTCCGTCCCCGAATAGTGCCATTCCGAAGCGAGACCTGTGGTCGAGCGTGAGGAATCCCTACTTACCACACCCATGGCCAAAGATTCTTCCTCCCTACGGTCGTCAGAATGACATCGTATTAAGGTTCGTCATTTCCTCCTACACTCTCGTCAATCGAAATACCTTGCTTCCATGTAAGATCTACCATTAATGCAAAGTCATTTACAGAGGTCGTAAGATCGGGTAAGGTAGCAAGAGCATTTGCCAAACCGGAGATTGTCAGATTGGCCGTCGTATAATAATCCGACGCAAAAACTTGTTTAGGCTCTGTTGTTCCAGAAGAAGAAGAAGAAGGATCGAGTTCACCCACAAGGTAAAAGGTGGCACCGGTTGGTATGATACCGTCTTTCCCTTTAAAAGCCACTCCGTCGTTACGGACTTCAAGGGCAATCTGCACCTTACCCGAATTGCTTGCGCTGCTTTCATACTTCTGGGAAGGTAATCCCAAGATATAGGTATTTACATCTGTATTCGAACTTGTGATACCCTCTTTACCGGAAATAATATCGTTGTCATAGATCATATATTTCCACTCATTACTCTTGTTGGTAAAGGTAAAATCGACCGAAGCAGGCTGTCCCCCTACAATAACACCGGTCAACGTGAAAGCAGGAGTTCCTCCGGCTTTCGTCAACGGAATATCTTTATTTTCATTATCCTTTAAGGAGGAGGAGGAGGAGGCTTTGACCGTGACATCGAGACGGCCTACGGCGTAGTTGACACTCTGTTTCAAACCCACGCCCGTGCTCATACTTGGAGTTATCGCGATAGCTTCGCTTCCAAAGGAGGAGGAGGAGTAAGTAACAGGCCAAGAATTGGTACGGTAATAAAGCGAAGGAGGATAGCTTATTTTAGAATCGGTCTCTATAATATCTTTATTCCACTCTATTTTTTGATTCGGCTCTTCTTTCGACCAATCGAACTCATACACAGCCGCAGGCAATTTGTAGCTTTCTCCATAGAAACTATCCATGACAGTTCTTACGGCAGAAATACTATCGCTTAAATTATATTTATTTGATTCGTTCACAAGAGCTGCTTCCAACTGCGTCAGCAAATAGGACAACTGCTCTTTTGCAACCGAAGATTTACCTTTTTTCAACTCTGCAAAAATACTCTGCATCGTGCCCGTGCCCGTGCCCCAATGTGTACGTAAGCAACCGCGCAGATTGAGTAAGGCCTTTGAAAACTCTGTAACAGACGGAATGTCGATGGGTGTGAGGTCGAACGAAATATCTTGGGCCGTAGAAACACTCGCCGCAGGAGTTTTAGTATAGTTCGGCGTAAGACGACCGTCATTACCCGAAGCCTTCGTTTCGCCATAGAGGAGGAACGCCGTAGTACCCGGCAACAGTCCGATGTTGTTATAGACTTTCACGGTACTGCTCAAATCGTTTGATTCTATATCATCCAATTTTTTCATAAGCCCCATGAACGAAGACTCTGCCTTAACCGTATCACCTACATTGTCTACTTGAAATTGCATGAGGTAGATATTCTGCATACCCTGAAAGGTAGAATTTTCCTGCACATAATCGGCCGTAGAACGTTGTGTCTTGGCGTGAGGGATAGCAAAAGAAATGGTGGTTTTTACCTCATCGACTTCACCGGGAACAGTCGTTGTATCGCTACCACCCGACAATAACTCTTCATCGTCGCTGCTACATGCCGTAAAAGCGACACCCGAGACAAGCGCTGCACTCGCAAGGGCCAGTTTCCATGTTTTTCTCATGTCTTTTTTCATTTAATGAATAATACGTATTGATTCGTTTATATTTGGTTTATCACGTTTGTCGTTTTCTCTTTGTCTGCCCGCCGCTGCGGGCTTTTGTCATTCCGAACCGATGCCAAGCCGAGTACTGTGCAGAACACGCTTGTTCGGGCACAGCCGAGGCGCGAAGGAGGAAAACAAGGTTAACCGAGACCTATGGTCGAGTGTGAGGAATCTCCGTTTTTCTCATCGGTTGAGATTCTTTGGTGCTTAGCACCTCAGAATGGCATTTCTGTCATCTCGAACGAAAGTGAGAGATCTCATACAATGTCTCGCTTGGTAGGAGATTCTTCAAGGCAAAGCCTTTCAGAATGACATTGCACTGCGAGGCCGTAACACTTGGCAAGAGATTCTTCCTCCTTGCAGTCGTCAGAATGACATACACTTGGCGAAAGATTCTTCATTTCATTTCGTTCTATTCAGAATGACATCGCACCGTAGGGCTTCAACACCTTGACAAGGAATTCTTCTCTTCACTATATTCTATCTAAGAATGACACGCCTGTCATTCCGCACCGTCGCCGATACGACGTTTTATGAGGAACAGGTTGCGAGCGGCAGCTTCGTCGCCGGCCTGCGCAGCCTGCTGCAAATAATCGAACGCACGGGCTATGTCGCCATTGACATAGCAGGCATTACCCAACGCATTGTAACTGCGGGGGTCGTAAGCCACCGTCTCGAGCATGGCCAGCGCCTCGGCGGGATAACCGCCGGTAAGCAGCCCTATGGCCCGGTTGATGACGATTGCCACACGGTCGGGCGCATTGTCGTAATAGATGCGCACGTAACCGGCGTTACGCAACTCGGGCAAGGCTTCCCGGCAGAGATAGCGGTAAGCCCGGTTGCCCCGGAGACGCCGCATGGCGCTCTCACGCATCACGGGGTCGGGTATGGAGTCGATGACCTGCAAGAGGCCGTCGCGGAACTCATTGGTAGAATCGGTGTCGGCCACATAGTCGCGCAACTCGGTCCATGCGGGACCGCCGGAGACAAGGCGAAACAACGAATCGGGATACCCCGTGCGTTCCTGTATGTAACGTGCCAACGCCTCGGCACGCCGTTGCGCCAACCGTATATTGAAGGCGATAGGACCCTCGGGCGAGGCCAGACCGATGATTTCGATAAAGCGCACTTCGGCGGCGCTGTCGGCCGATACCCGCGCGGTCAGCTCCACAATCTTGTCGAGCGTCTCGTTATTGGTACGGTACAGCGTATCGAGATAGGAACGGTTTACGGGATAATGTACATACAATGCGCCGGGCTCCTTGCGCAACACCTGCGTACCGTCATAGGGACGGTAATCGGCCAGCCGGTGCAGCACGGGGTTTTCCTGTGCCAACGCATAGGTCTGCGGCACGACGAGCGGTATCACGGGGTGGTAGGGCGGTATGTAACGGAATGGCTCACGGCACAAGGGGGCAAGGGTATCGACCGAGCAACAGCCCTCTTTCTCGCGGGCGAGGCAGAGGGCGAGGTTGCCGTAACGCATCCACGGTTGCACGGCAATGCGCATCTCATACCACAAGGTATCACCGGGAACGCCTTTCGGCACAGAGGGATACCACTCCTGCCGGCCGTCGAGCCACGCTTCCCGCGCATTGTACTTGCGATGCCGCTTACCCTGAAAGACGACAGCGGGCAAAGCGAGCGTGTCGCCCGCCCCGCAAAGCGAGGGGGTGAACCACAAACAATAGTCTTTCTCTACCTCCCGCCGCGAGGCCGTAAGGGGGAATTGCAAGGTGAGGGCAAAACTGTCGGCCCACTCGATAATGCAGGTATCGGGTACACCCGATCCGCCCACGGAACGCACCGCGAGTGAGTCGGAAACTTGGGGCACTGACACCCGAGCGATCGTACCCGCCACAGTATCGACGACATAGGTCGTGGAGACCATCAGCGTGGTATCGACAACAAGCGTACCGGCCGAGAGGCGCGTACTGACGACTCTCGCCGTATCGCGAACGAAAGCCGTATCGGCCACAGCGGCATAACAGCCGGGAACAAACGACGCGGCCACACCTTTTCCCGGGAGGGCGAGCATCGCCAAAACACATATACGGGTGATTATCTTATTCATGGCGTCAATCGATTACATAGACCACCGAAAGCGAGAGCTTGGTAGGCATGAAAATATTTTTCTTCTGTATTCCCTGATAACGTCCGCAATGGCGACAACGGTAATACTTCGAGCAGGTATGGGCGAAACCGAGGCCGATAACCCCCTCGATGCTCCACCGCCTGTTGATGATGTGATGGTAACCGTAGACAAGCCCCCCGCCGTAGAGGTTACCCTGAAAACGATAGTCGCGCAACTGCTTCCACAAGCCGAATGGCATGTGCACGTTCCCGGCGTTGTAGTGCATATACAACAAGTGTGCACCCACGAAATGGCCACCGAAAGGAGCGCACAGCCAGTAACGCGCCTCGGGTTGCACGGCAACGTGCCGCCACTTCTTGTTGTCGCCGAAAGTGAAGGGATTGTAACTGAGGGAAAGGTCGAGCGTCCATTTGCGGGCGACCCGATATTCAAAAGCGAGATTGGGCGAGACGGTGGCCCACCCTATTGCATTGGTCTTCACGGCCATATCCTGTGTTATACCGTCAACAGGGAAAAACAGAAGCAAAGCCATGCAGCCCGCTATCGCCCGCCACCATTTCTTACCGATAACGGCAAAAACACATAAAAATAGTTTTTCGGTTTTCTCGGTCATTTTTTTATTCCGATGCAAGGATATAATTATATTCCTTAATTCTACAATTCCGGACACTTCTATTTTTTAATGCTCTTAAAGATTCTGGGGAAACCTCTAAAAAACAATTCCGTAAACCGATAATCAACACAGAATTCCATCACAGTACAATAGGTTTACTTCTCTCATCAGATTCCTCTTTCGCCCTATTTTTGCGATTAAGAATCGGATAACACGGCAAAGATAATAAACAATGCAGTTTATAAAAACAAATTCTGAGAAAATACAAAGAAATTTAATATATAACCTTGCAGACGAAAAATCGGAATTCATAGATTCCCACCTCTCGCAGCGGATCGACGATGTATCTATAAAACAAATTACGCAGGAAAGGGTTCGCTCGGGAGAATGTCGCACAGAGACTTTTTCTACTCGTAATATTCAAAAAAAGATTGATTATCTCACGATAACCAATCTCCGTAACCTAAATTTAATACCATGAAAAACACTGTTCTCAAATGTACATAATTATAACAAATGAAACAAGAATTGTTTGACAATCAGGCCACCGTTTCACATAGTTTAACACAATTATCCTATACTGCCCGCGAACAGCGGATACCCATGCAGAATCGTTGCTCTGAATCGAAATTTGTCCGAAAGCCATGCAGCCTTCTCCTCGCCTTTGTCGGCATTAACCTAAGGAGGATAGCACGTCGGGGTGTCATTCCGAGCGCACGCGAGGAATCTCTATATTATCCCGAACCCGCCACAGGTGGTGTGAGGGATCTCATGCTTTTGAGCATTTAGGCAGGAGATTCTTCACTACGCTCATGCTTCGTTCAGAATGACATTGCGTCGTAAGAGCTTCAACACATTGCAAGGGATTCTTCCTCCCTGCGGTCGTCAGAATGATAGCGCAACCGAAAGGAAACGAACAAAAAACTGCGAAAAAAAAGTATTTACCGAATTTTCTTAACAATACGCCGCTTTATCCCGATAAAAACAGTATTTTTGCACAAAATGGAAAAACGATGAACGTCGCCGAAATAATTAAAAACAGCTCCCGAACAGCCTTTTCTTTTGAAGTTCTCCCTCCTCTGAAAGGAAACAGCATCGACAAGGTATTCGACACGATCGATGCACTACGCGAATTCGACCCGAAGTACATCAATATCACATCGCACCGCAGCGAGTTTATCTACAAAGCTGCCGATAACGGCCTCTACCAACGGGTGTCGGAAAAAAGCCGTCCGGGATCGGTCGCCGTGGCCGCCGCCATACAGTACAAATACCGTATTCCGGCCGTTCCGCACCTCATTTGCAGCGGGTTTACCAAAAGTGAAACCGAATACGCACTGATAGACCTGAACTTTTTGGGCATCACCGACCTGCTCATTCTGCGAGGAGACAAAGCCAAACACGAAGCGCGATTCTCGCCTTCGCCCGAAGGTCATGCCCATGCCATAGACCTGCAACAACAGGTAAACCGTTTCAACGAAGGCTATTTTCTCGACGGTTCACACATGACCCTTTCATCGCCATTCTCCTACGGGGTGGCCGGCTATCCCGAGAAACACGACGAAGCTCCCAACCTCGAAACCGACCTGCGCCACCTGAAAGCCAAAGTCGACGCCGGGGCATCGTATATCGTAACACAAATGTTTTTCGATAACGCAAAATATTTCGCTTTTGTAGAACGCTGCCGCGCCGAAGGCATCACCGTACCCATCGTGCCGGGCCTGAAACCTATCACCTCGGCCAACCAACTGACGGTGCTGCCCAAAGTGTTCCACGTAGACCTGCCCGAGCCGTTGGCCCGGGAACTGGCGGCCTGCCGCGACGATGCTGCTGCCCGTGAAGTAGGCGTGGAATGGTGTACAACGCAAGCCCGGGAACTGAAAGACCGAGGCGTACCGAGCATACATTTCTACTCGCTCATGGCGACCGAAAGCGTGAGGCGCGTGGCCCGAGCAGTGTATTAGGACAACCCGACGGAAACGATCGTTGAAACAAATATGGCAGACATTGCCATTCCAATGTAGCGCAAGCGTAGTGAAGATAAAGAGCCCCTTGCCAAGTGCATGCCATTCTGGACGGAACGGAGAGAAGTAAAGAATTTTCTACCAAGTGATGTCATTCTGACGACCGCAGGGAGGAAGAATCTCCTGCCAAGTGTTACGGCCTCGCAGTGCAATGTCATTCTGAAAGGCTTTGCCTTGAAGAATCTCCCGGCAACTGCTTGTCATGCTGAGCGCAGCGAAGCATCTCCGCCTAAATGCTCAAAAGCATGAGATCTCTCACATGCGTTCGAGATGACATAGAGATTCCTTGTCGGGCTATCGCCCTCGGAAACGATGTCATTCTGACGACTGCAAGGAGGAAGAATCTCTTCTGATAAAGGGTAGGAGATTCCTCACACCGCCTGTGCGGGTTCGGGATAACAGAGAGAGATTCCTCGCATACGCTCGGAATGACAAAAGGGTTGTCTTGCTGAAAGATTTTTACCTTAAAAAAAACCGGGCGAGCAAAATTGCTCACCCGGGAAATAACCAAATAACAGCCACATCAAACAACGTCCAATACAGCCTAATGCCGGAAAGTTTAATACACAGCCACTTTATAGGACTTACGCACTCCGGACGAAACAATATCGACGATATACACGCCCTCTTTATCGACAAGAGCCGTATATTGTTCTCCCTCACCCACAGCATCGAGACGGCAAGTACCCGAGGTATCGAACATGCGTATGCGTTCGCCGCCTTCAAGCCCCTTGACATAAAGCGTACGTTCATAAACATAGACCTGCACCGTACTTTCCAGCACCTCATTGTGGCGGAAAGTCAGCGAGAATCGGCCGAACTCATCGCCCGCTCCGTCGGAAGCAAACGTATAGGCCGACTCCTTCAAATCGGTAATCTGCCCTGTCGCATTATCGGTAAGGAGTATGACATCGTAATCTTCGGCAATCGTCCCGTCGGGCAAATCGATTGTATACATACCGCTGTCGGCCACATACACACCTATCGGAGTAAGGGCTGTTTCATCGACCGCAGCAGCCAGCGAAAAACGAGTTCCCGTCGACGGGTTGGCAATATATATCTGCGGCACATCGCTGTTCATACTCATAAACTTGATACCGTCGCGTCCTATCTCATAGGCCAACGCCCCTGCCGATGACTCCTGTGTTCTCAAAGCGACTTCGTCGCTCCCTGTCTCTCCCGAAATACGCAACGCCAAATTCTGTCGGGAAGAGGCATAGGCATTAACTTCCGGTACTCTCGGTTGCGGGAAAATCAATTCCTCTACCGACCCGTTGCCGATAACAGCCGTCTGGGTAAAGAAGCCGTCGCCCATGCTACCGGTTCCGCCCTCCCATGACTCGGCCGTGTTATAGGTCTGCCCGTCATACGAGTAAAGGAGATGCGGCAGATCTATACCGTTCAAATCATAAGAAGCGACCAGATAAGGAATTCCGAAGAGATTCCAGCCCATGTTTTCCTTATGGGTGAAACGGGGCGACCCGTCTTCCTCGACCTCGGTAAGATTGTACTGGGTAAGCGATACGGCCTTATCGGTGTTGTTCTCGGTATAGACGGCCGTTCCGCGCCCCGTAAACCGGTAGGTTCCCGCCTCGGACAGACGAAGCCCGAAACCTTCTCCGGCAGCAAAAGAGTCTTTTACTTTCCAGAAAAGAGAATTAGACTCGGCATATCTCGTCAATGACTCGGCCCTACCCCGACCGTCGTAATAAGCGGTCGTATCGTCCTCGGCTAAAGATCGGGGAGCATAGGTCGTTCCCTCATACGCCACCCGCTCGATGCCGGCACGTTGCAGGGTATACGGTACGGCGGCCAGTTGCCACCCGGCGTTATCGTATTTCCGCTCTACGGCTACATAGTCGAGGCTTACGGCATTGCCATTGGCATAGAGCGAAGTACCCTCTTTGAGCAAGAGGTATCCGGGAGCGAAGGTCGATGACAGACCGGACAATTCGAGATTCCCACCATGTACATACACGACCGATCCTCCTGCCGGAGCTTGCGTAGCCTTATACCTGTCCTCGATATTCCACGTCTCGAAGCAACCGTAATCGACCTGATCTGCAAACAAGCGGGCGTTGCCCATGACATCGCGGTCGGTATCGTAGTCGATATATTGCGCGAAAGTATTAGGGACAAACGAGTTGGCCTCCCCTTTATCGATAGCCGCACTCATCTCTTTGAGTTGATACGAGAGTGGGCCTTCGAGATAAGGATTATAGGGATCGTCGTCGTTTTTCAGAGCCTCATCTTCATAAAGCGTATCATCGAGCATACGGTTTTTCGTGGCAATGGTATTGAACATCTTTCCTTCGTTTATAGAGACAACTGGCGTCGTTCCTTCGGGGGCATCGACGGTAAGATTCACCAGCGTACCGCCGTCGTTCTTCACGACGGCAGCACCCTCCCCGGGCGTATTGCCCTCGATAAGCATGTTGTAGAGCAATCCGCCCGTGTTCTCAACCACCGGAACATTCCCGCCGGTAACCGTCATGCCGTGAACATAGTTGTTGCGCAACGCCATTTTGTCGGAGACACGCACGGCAGCCGTCGTTTTCTCCGTAGCCGAAACGATTTCAAAACCATCGAGCAATACGACGTTCCCGAAAGTCTCCTCGCCGTTATAAGACACTCCTTCTATCTCCGTGGAGATCGTCGTCGACGCCAATAGTCCGGGACGATCGGCAGCAATCTTATCGACCGTAACAACCGGCTCCACTCCCGAAGCGGTAACCGTATCGGTATAGCTCGACTGCACGCTACCATACAGCGACACACCGTTGCGCATCGTAACCGACTCGCCCGTGCGACCGCCCTTGACAAATACGGTCGCATCGCCGCCATCTTTACGGGTGGCGACATACACGGCGCACAAATCGACCGCTTCCTGCAAACGTCCCTGACCGAAAGCCTTTTCCCATGTCGTACCGTCGCCGTCGAGGGTCTTGCCCGGCTGCACATAGAGTACCGGGTAGAGCCGCTGATTATTTTCATACGCGCCCCGGTCGATGTTCTCGTCATAGACACGGAGGTCGCTCAACGTTATATCGTAGCCCGACGATTGCCCGTCGGCAATTCCCAGAGCTGCCCGATAGCTTGCCGAGTCGCCCTTGTTGAGGAGAACAGCCGAAGCCCCGATGTCGAAACTCCGCACGGCTAAATCGTCGGCGTAGGGATTCTCGAAGTTCGGTCCCCTGATGACATCGTCGTTCTGCGGCACGAGGTCGTCGTTGTTGTATTCGGGCAAGGCAAGAGTCGTTGCAGCAAGATTCTGCACGGCATTGTACCGGATATTTTCGGAATTGATAATATCACAACCCGTAGCCGGAGTTCCGCCCAACTGGGAACCGCTGATATTTTCAGAACCGTTCTTGTCGATTCCCGTACCGCCGTTGCGCCAGAGTACCGAGTTATATAGTTTCGACGAATAAGCATTCTCTCCATATATGCTGTCCGAAAGCACGGGCACACCCGTATTCATCGCAAAGGTCGCATTGAATACTTCGGTATCGACGGCATCGAGCGGAACGCCCTTGTTGGAATGGAAGAGCGTATTGTATATGAGCGACCGGCCGCCGCGACCGGCGATTTTCACCACCGGCAAAGATACGGCCGTACCGTCGTTTCCTCTGAATTCGCAACCGCTCAACGTCAGCTTGGTTATGTTTTTATCGTCGGTTCCGGCTTTGGTCTCATAGCGGAAAGCTGTTCCGTAGGGATTTTCAAAAGTGATATTCTCTATCGTAACCGGTATAACCGGCTTGGCCGACTCTTCGCCCGTATCGTCATTTTCCCGGTTGGCCGCATCTTCTATATTGAAAAGGGTCTTGACACCCGAATTTATGGTCGTAACGATGGTCTTATAGGCTTCGCCCCGGTAGATAGAACTCTCGACGGGAATAGGCTGCCGCTGGTTATCGTCGTTATAACCGCCGGCGATGCGTATCGATCCGATATTTTTTGTACCGGTAGATTTATCATCTCCCGAACCGTACCGCGTATCGATGACGAAACCGCCGTTCTTATTGACGGTATAAATCGGCGCGTATTCGCCCTCGGTCATGAAAATAACCTTGTCTTTCCCGTTACGGTTGAGAGTGAGCCGTTCGATGGCCCGTTGCAGGTTGCTGGTGGCGGTAGCCCATGACGAGCCGTCATTGGTACTGCCGGGCATCTCCTCGGCGCAAACATATAGTGTATCGGCATCGGTATTGAGCAAGGTATGTTCATACTCGTAGACACCTATGTCGATGTAAGTATTCTGTCCCGATTCACCTTTCGACTTGTTGAGGTCGAGGCTCACGCGATGCAGTTCCCGCCCCGCAGCCGTCTTCATGTAGGTATCGCCCACTCCCGGCAGCAACTTTCCGTACACGGTAATATTTCCCAACGCGATGTAATGCGACAAAGCGAAATAGAGGCCGCCTCTTTTTTTGTCTTCGTCCGAAGGCGATGCCCACAACCAAGAATCGGAAGTTTCATCATACGTCTGCACAGCCCAACCCCAACCGGCATCGACCATCGGATTGATACGGCTCAGCGACCAGTCGGCCGATTGCTGGTAACCCGCAACGCCCGCCCGGATCGAAGGATTAGAGAAGTTTGGCCCGTAAAGCGACCTATTTTCGGAAGTCAGGTTTACATTATTGTTTTTGAAGTTTGGAATAATGCCTACTGCCGATGCGTCTTTGTTTCCCTCGCCCATCACGGCGATTTTGTCCCACCCCTCTTCATAAGCACAGAAGTACAGTATGTCCGGAGCATCGGCAGTAGACGGGTCGCCGCAAGGCGATCCGTCGGTATTCCATTTATTGATGGTATAACAACCAGAGGCCGATTCATTACCCCAAAAAGCGGTATTGAAGACAAGATTAGAAGAAAGGTTGATGGCCTCCATTCCGATTGCGGACTTATTCAAAGAGTAGATACACGGATACTCGGCAGCCTTGTTACGCACCAGATTGCTGTTCACCACCCAGATACGGGAATTGCTCTCGTTGAAAATCGCACCGCCCTTGCCGGCTGCTTCGTTATTGGCATAGAGCGAGTTGACCGAATAGACGGCCCCATCGACATAGAGCGCACCACCCGAACCGGCATACTCCCCTCCCTCGTCCGAGGCAGAGGAAGCAACCGCCTCATTGGCCGATATCTGCGAACTGAATATCGAACAGATACCCGTATTGTAGATAGCACCGCCCTGCACGCCGCTGTTGCCATAGATGAGACTGCGACGTATCGTGAGCGGGATATAACGTTTCGTACCGCCGGCACCGCCGTTATCGGTTCCGTCCACACACACAGCACCTCCCTTGTAGTAGTTGTCACGATATGCATCATCGCCGGGCACCAAGTCGGCGGCATACCCGCCCGTAACGGTTATTCCGTCGAGAATGATGGGTTGCCCCGATTTCGTTCCCGAATTCCCGACAGAAACAAGCTCGGGCAACGTACCGACTTTGTTCTCATCGGCACAAGCATAAATGACGTGGTACACACCGTGGGCATTGATTTCGCTATTCGATTTACCCGAAAAAACGGTCTGGTTGGAAAATTCCCACGGCTCGACGACAGAATTTCCGTTCAAGTCCATACGTTCGCGTCTCGACAGACAAGTATCGCTCAACGCAGGAACGAACCCTATACCGGCTATTTCATGCGTACCTCCATCGGTATCCTGACAATAAAGTTCCTTCCCCGAGAACCCGCCGTATATCGACACGCCTTCGGGTATGGTGAAAGCCGATGTGCGGGCATTCTCCACGGTCGTTCCGTCGCTCGCTTCCCGTGGAGTATATGTACCGCCGGCCATGAATATTTCGAAAAGCAGGTCTTTGTTATCCACGCCATCGACCAGCGGCTCTTTTTTATTGCGTATATGCTTGATGTAACGCAGGGCATCATGCAGCTCGTACATAGGATAGACAAACGACGCACCTCGAACCTGATAAATCGTATCGTTGCCCGTTAGCGGGGTGTCGAGCAACTTATCGAGATCGCTATGTACGCGCGTACCGTCGGTAACGAATATACGCCGTATCAGAAGATCTTCGGGAGGTGCTATCGAAACGCCCAACGAACGGGCTCCCACATCGATATTGTCGCCCATATTACGCACCCGACCGGCAAAATCATGAGTGGCGAGTTGCACTGCCGAGAGCCACCGGTCGTACTCTCTCTGAGGCATGCCGGCTGCAACCAATACCGATGTCTCCTGTATCATATAATACCCGTAACCCCCATTACCGTCGTCCACAAAACGCACGCCGCTTTCATTATCGGCCGATACCGAACGGTTGTTCAATCCCGGTACTTGCAGGTTCTCTACCGCCACATAAGAGAACAGGTAGTCATTCTTATCGCCGCCGTTATAGTTGCCATACACATCTTTGGCATAGTTGGCCGTATTTCCCCAAACGACCGACGAATTGACATTCAGCCGGCGACCGGTAAAATAGATACCGCCCCCCTCGCCCGCAGCAGCGTTCCGCACGATAGTCGAAGCAATAACATAGGAATCTTCATCGCCCGTATCGCCCTCGGCATAGATACCGGCCCCCATATCGGCGCTGTTGCCGGTTACCAACGTACCCGATACAATGGCTCCGGCTTTCAGGTAGACACCGCCACCCTCGCCCGAGGCCGCATTGTCCTGCACGATACAGTTGCGTATGTGCGAGTAAGGCTCGGCTATGACACCGCCGCCCCGGCTGTCGTCTTCGTGCAACGAACCGTCGGCATTACCGCCGGTAATGAAAAGGCCGTCGAGTACCGCATAACCTGCCTCGGCGGGTATAGTTTTATAGGTCATATCGTCATCTTCACGCATGAGGTCTCCGTTCTCGTCATAAAGGTACTCGGTGAAGACCACCGCATGATAGGTGTTGATAAGCGACATATCGGCGGCCGATACATACTGGGCCTTGAATGTCGTTTTGTGCGTGCGTATGTCCCTCTCGACAAACGTCTCGTCATAACCGCCCCATACCTCTACGCCTCTCGGCACGATAAGGGCATAACTGCGCACATCGATTTCATCGTCGAGCATTTGGTCTTCGCCCGGTACGACAGCCGTGCGCCGCGGTGCATAGGCAGTCGTGCTGCCTGCTACCTTCACGATATAATGGAGATGAGGATTGGCCGCTTTCGCCCGGCCAGCGGCATCGAGCACTTTCTGCAACTTCATCCAGCAGGCGGCGTTCTCGGGACTGTCGGCCGAGGCATTACCCTCGCCGCCGGCATACGTTACATAATAGATATAGGCATCTACATCCTGACCTCCGATATTTACTTCTTCGAGATGCGGCTTGATGTCGTATGCGCCGTTGTGCTCGTAAGCGCCTATATCAATGGTACAGTCTTGTATACGGTCGGCAAAATCGACGTCGGTCGACGGCAACGATACACCCGCCGGCTCATTAAGGCCGGCATTGATGCACGGAGATGAAGCGGCAAGACGGTAGTTGTTCTCGTCTTTCGACTTGTCTCCGAGTTCGAACGGATTGGCTAAATCCGTTCCCTGCTTATTCCCGTCTCCTTCGGTTATTTTAGAAGTAATGTTGTAGGGCAACAAATTCGCCGTCTGCACATAACAGTTTCTAAAAGGATTGAGTTTGCTGGCGTCTTGCGCGCCTACGGCTGCCCCCGAATTACCGTAAATCAGGGTATTGAATACATTCAATGCCACATCGGGATTGTAACCTCCCGTATATTGGTGCATACCGCCCGTACCCCCAGAACCGTTATAAGCCACCGTATTGTTGTAGAACGTGGCATCTTCGATAAAAATACCTCCACCGTGGGTTTGTGCGTAATTACTGCTCACGAGCAAGTTATATCCTGTTCCCAGAATCATATACATACCACCGCCATAAGCCTCGTTACTGCGTGTTACATTATTATATACAAAACAGTTCTCGACCGTTCCGTCGGGAGAGTCGCAATAGATGCCGCCGCCCCGGTTACGATCTCCGGTATTGTTGTAATTATTCCGTACAACACAGTTTTTCAACGAAGCCCCTTGAAAAAGACGCACGCCGGCTCCGCCGTCGCGATTGGCCGACAAGCCGTTGATAAAACCGTGCCGTATGGTAAAACCGTCCCACAAGGCGCCGTTATATTTCACGTAGTCCTCACGGCGCTTGTCCGACGCACCGGAAGATGTACCCGTACTTCCATGTGAATACGTTCCGTCCAACGGGGCCAGGGTAGGCAGGCACACGTCGGGCTGGGACAGCACGTATTTACGAATATTCGGGGGTAAATTGCCCGATGCCGTATAACCGCCGTTAACCGCATCGGTTACAGTTACGGGAGAGTCGATCTGTATCTGCAAAATCGTCTCGTAATCGGCGATACGGTCGGCATACCCGCTATTCTCGTCGTTCAGAGGAATCCCTTTGGCCAAGAGCGGACGGCGTTCGCTCTCTCCGGGACAGCCGGTATCGACATCGGGAAATCCTCCTTTCACGGTTACCGAGTCGCGTATCACGAAACCTTTGTAGTCGGTATAGATGCCGCCGGACGCCCATACTTCAAGGCGTCTCATCGAGTCGCGTGCGGCTCTCGATGCCATCTCCACCGCATATTGCAATCCGCCCACATACTGCTCCTCACGGGTGTTGGTGATACGGTAAGGCTGAGAAATATTATTCCTCACCGCTCTTTCTATTTCTCTATTATTGGGTTCTCCCCCCAACCAAGTCTTATATATTCGAACAGACCCTGTTGCTTGATAAGAATTATCTTTGGTATTTTCATAACCGTTTGCGCCATTACTCCACGTACACGTGCAAGTATAGGTATAGGTATAATAACGACCTTCAAATTGCTCGTCAACACTCTCTAAAACAGTATTAATGTTACTTTCTTCAATAGTCCCCCAGAACTGCTTGCTGGCATTGGAGGTTTCACCGTAGGGGCAGGCGTCGGCATCGTAGTAACCGGTATACCGGCTATCTGTTGTAGAGATTTTCCGATTATTCTCAATAACAGCCCCTCCCGTCTCCATGTCGTAAATGGCATTTCCGTTGATAGCTTCGGCCCACGACGAGCCGTCGCCGCCTCGGGAGAGGTCGACCTTTCCTTCTGCATCGCGGTAGTCGCGCACATAGAAGACCCGGCCTTTGAGGGGCAGTTTCGAGTTCTGGTAAGCGCCGATGTCGGGGCCACCGCCCGTCGTGCGGAGGGTAACGGTGGTAATATCGGTAAGCGTATGGTCGGTATCTGGACACGCCCGATTGATGAGAGGACTCATATTGGAGGGCATATAGCTGGTAAGCCCGCCGTTATAGGTATTGAATACGTCGAGGCTACGCCCTATGTTGCGGGTGGGATTCTCGCACACGGGATAGTTCGCTTCGTTCTTGTTATAGGTAAGGGTCGAGAAATTGCCGTCGGCATCGAAACCCGCCCCGGTATCAAACGCGCAATAGGTTGCCGATACATTCTCGATGGTAAGGGCATCTTCGGCTTTGAGTTGCGTGCAATCGGAGAGGTCGAAACGGGCGTTGCTCCACACCCACGAATCGATGAGCGACACCTTGCCGGGAAGGGTGGCGTAAACACCGTAGCCGACATTTTTTACGATAGTCTGGTGATCCATATTCACGGAAATATTTCCTGCCGCACCGGGCATATCGAAATAGACGGCTGCCGAAGAAGCGGCATCACTGTGGGTCGAGGTATTGTTGTTGATGACGCAATTGCTCATCGTCAATGAGAAATCGGCCCCCTCGTGAGGAGCAGCATAGAGGGCAGCCCCCCTTTCGCCGACACAGTTCTCGATGATGCAGTTGCGTATGACGTTGCCCGTCATCGTACCGCCGGCGACCGCTCCCGTCTGCGGATCGACCACCATGACGATACCGCCGCCGTGCTTGATAAGCGACGACTGATTGCCTGTCTGGGTGGCATCGCCGTTGATGATATGGAAGCCGTCGAGTACGGCATCGGAAACCTCCTTGAAAACGACACAATGGTAAACAAACTCCTTATCGCCCACCTTACCGTCGATGACCGAACGGTACACGACGGGATTCCGCAGGGAACGGTCGGTACCAGCAAGCGACCGGGCGTACCCGCCGTAAACCTCTACCCCCGAAACCAGTTGTATGCCGGCCGAGAGATAACGGTCGCTGAAATAAGAACAGAGCGGCGACACAGTTCCCTCTTTTACATAGATGATCCGCTTCTTGCCGTCATAGGGGTTGTTGCGAAAATGCTCCAACGCAACATTGAGATAGGCCAGCGGGGTTTCCCAACTGCCTCCCAGCCCGCCTTCGGCCATACTGTTGACCTCGGGATCGACGAACAGGGCGACCGTATCGTCGCTCTCGTAAGGAGTTATTTCGGGACTACCTATGTGATAGGCTCCCAAAGAGGGACATATATTATAGGAGTCTCCGCAGATGTCGGTCGTCGTGGCCGCCCGGTCGAGCGGATAGGTCGAAAGTTCTTTGAGGTCGGATATGCGCCGGCCATACTCCCTCATGGGAGAAACGGGAGCGGGTTGCCAATCGTAGCGGGTTGCATAATCATCGTCTCCCGTATAATTGTCGGCCTCGGAAAGCACACCCGCCCTCGCCAGCCTCCCATCGGCATCGAGCGGCGGGTGGGTGAAAACAGGGTAATTGTCGGCCTCGGAAACGGAAGCGGTATTTTCTCGCTCGAGCGACAGCACCGACGACCGGTAGGTATAGGTCCACTCGGTGATGGCTTGGTCGGAAAAGGCCGAATAAAAGACCTGAGAAGTGATGGCGCTCGTCTTGTCGGCATCGGGTCGGTGGTAATACTGCACAAACCCTGTCGTACCGACGGTTCCACCCCAAAAGACCGAATTGATGATACAGCCGTAATTTTTGACATACACGCCGGCGCTTTTGCCGTTCTGCACGTCGTTGATGGTGATTCCCGTACCGTTACAGCGGTTGGCGACAACCGTGAGGTTATTGAGTATGCCGCCATTATGGAGATACACACCGCCGGCTTCGTTCGATGCGGTGTTGTTGGCAATGATCGTCGAGACGGCCGACATATTGAGGTAATCGGCCAGCGTTCCCGTACTGCCAGTCGGATTATAGAGAGCCAGTCCGCCGCCGTTGGCAGCAAAATTATTGACAATCATCGAGTAGCGTATATCGCCGCCGCCCGATAGCGCGGCGG
>ENA-ORUG01001623-ORUG01001623.1-human-gut-metagenome-genome-assembly--contig:-NODE-1623-length-18924-cov-71.095024_pt1 | contig 18924 bp, 13 predicted proteins | sample MGYA00242079_ERZ509207 | MGnify/ENA primary metagenome ERZ509207 (study PRJEB26280, sample SAMEA2338780) | human gut metagenome | biome: human gut; feature: human-associated habitat; material: faeces...
TTGCTCAGGAACTTATAAATAAAGTTAAATTATAGTGTTGCGGAATTAAGGATAATATGGGATTATTCAAAAAATTAGTCGGTGATATCGCAAAGACAGTAGGTGAAAGCCTGGAAGAAGTTTCAAACGAAGCCAAAAAGAGTTTCCAAGAGGCTCGCGAAGAGGTAAGAAAGAACATCCAGGAAGCAAAGCTGAATCAATCCAACTATGATGATGACGATGATGATGACAATTGGGATTATCCATTAACAAAGTTATCAGATGATGACGATGATATACGAATCCAGTTAGGCACTTTTAAAAATGGCGTTTTAACCATCAACGAGGGACATACAACTCTCGGCGAAGATGCCTTGGAGGGTTATAAGAAAATTAGAAAAGTTGTCTTCCCTTCAACCCTTAGAGAAATTGATGGATGTTTTTTCAGTGAGCATGGACATGAGGACTATCTTGAAGAGGTAGATTTCTCAAAGGTTAAATTATTGAAGGAAATTCCAGACTGTCTGTTTGAAAATTGTAAGAGACTTCAAGAAATAAACTTTCCTGAAGGAGTAGAAATAATAGATAGTGAAGTGTTCGATAGATGCACCAACCTCCGCAAGATAACATTTCCAAGTACCCTAAAGTCGCTCCAAAGCACAACCTATAAATGTAAGAATATCGAAGAATTGGATTTGTCCAAGGTTCATCTGTTGGAAGAAATTCCAGATAATTTCATTGATGAAAATTGCAAGATTAAGACACTTGTCATTCCTGTAGGAGTAAAAATTGTGGGTGATGAATTTGCATCAAGTAAGAGCATCAGAGAGGTATATGTACCTTACACTGTTGAAGAGATCGGCACTCTCAATGATGACGAATACGCACCTGATGTGTATATCTACACCAATAAACTCACAGATATAGAAAGTCTGTGTGCCTATATTAAGACTCTGTATGTACCAGAAGACTTATATATCTACTACGCTGAGCTTCTAAAGGAAGTTGACGATACAGAAGTTCGTCTTCGTAAGATGCCAGCAGACAAATTGGATTTCTATGGAACACCTGTTCCACCACTTACCGAAGTGGCAGAAGAAGACAATTCAGTTCCTCCGCTGCCTGAATTGGATCAAGACATAGAGACTCCTCCTACAGACAAAGTAGCACAGGACATCCAGGAAGAAACACAGGATATCCAGGAAGAATCCGAAGAGATTCCAACCATACAGAAGTCTCCTGGCAACCTGTTCTCAGATGCTCTTGAGGAGCTCATCAATTCTGCAGCAGCAAGTGATGAGCTGACGGACAAAATGAAGGAGATTGTCTTACGCCGTGCTGTCAAGGAGGGAGAAGATCCCGACGAGGTAGAAATGGTGCTTGAGGCAAGATTCTACGAGAAGCATCATTAATACATATAAAAGAATATAATAACAAATAAATTTATCTACTATGTACAACGAGAAGTTAGAAGCACTCATCACTGCAGCATTGGCAGATGGTGTATTGACTGATAAAGAGAAGAATCTTCTCTTCAAAAAGGCCGAGGCCATGGGCATCGACCGCGACGAGTTTGAACTGGTACTTGAGGGTCGTCTTGCTAAGCGCAAGAAAGAAATGGAAGCACAGGATCCTCAGGCAACTAAGCCTGCAAAGAAGGAAGGTGCAATTCCACAGGAGCTTGATGACCTCATCAAAGAGTACCTTACCGACGGCATCATCTCTACCAAGGAGCGTCAGGTACTTTTGAACAAAGCACAAGAGTTGGGATTGAACGTGGAGGAGGTTGACCTCTACATCGATGCTCAGCAGCAGAAGGCAGATCAGGAAGTGGCTGCAACTGTGAGCAAGCGTCGTGGCAAGACCTGTCCTTACTGTGGTGAATCTATTCCTGAGCTGACCGACAAGTGCCCTTATTGTGGCAAAAACATCACACCTGAGGCAAGTGAGGAACTGAAGAGCCTGATACATGATCTTCAGTACTATTTGGAACGCTACATACAAAGACCAAGAGATGGACGCAAAGCTGAGGTTGAAAGCTATATTCGCAAAGCAAAGATGTACTATGGCAATAATCCAAAGGTACAGTGCTTGGTAAAAGAGACTGAGGAAAGTATAAAAGAAACAATTGCAAATGGAAAAAAGGTTATTCGAAATACTTTTATTGTATTAGCTTGTCTTATACTTTTTTGTTTTATGTGTATGATTCCAGCATTTATATCAGAAAACAGTGAAGAATCCAAAGCACATAGACAAGAGTTAAATGTCGCAAATAAACAAGTCGAAGAGCTTGGGGATCAAGTTGTTGAATTGATAGGCACAGGTGACCTTGATTCCGCTAAAACTACGATAGCCAGTTTCTCTATTCCAAAAGTATACAAAAGTAGCTATAGCATCGCAAGTGAGTTTGATGATATGTATTTAGCATTGATTAATGCCTATATAAATAATGGAGATTTGAATAATGCAGAAGTCGTAGGTAGTATTTTCAAATTAAAGATTAATGATGACAATTATTGGGAAGAAACTTCTTGCTACAAAACCCTAAAAAAGGCATTTAAAGAAAATGACCGTGACTTCTCTGCTTTGAAAGCAAAATAAGATTAATGTATTGTTAAATCTATGATATCTTCAGATAACAATTAGAAATATTAAACCATTAATTATCATTAGTGTCCCGATTTTAACGGGACACTAATGACCATTTATATAAAAACAGAAATTATGGATACATTTGTAGAAAAATTAAAAAACAATCCTATCTTCCATCTATCCTTATCATCCAAAGAGTTGTTTCATAGCAATTTTTTGGCATGGTTAGCAGAAGATAAGAATACGCAAGCCCTTTTCAAAAAGATTCTTTCTACCTGGTTAGGAGAAGATACTTTTGATTATAATACAGATTGTATGGAAATCAAACGCGAATACAAGAATTTTGATTTTAGTATTTGCGAGAAAATAATCAACGATAAGGAATCAAAAACGGGAAGAATCCGTCTGGTTCTAGAGAATAAATTCAAGAGCATAGCTTATAAGGCTCAGCTTGAAAATTATCAAAAGAAAGTTGACGCTCTTAACGAAGAGGCAGACAAAGCACAATGTAAAGTAGAGTTGAAGTTAAAAAGTCTCAATACAGCAAAGTTTGAGAATTGGAAAGGAAACGCAAAACTTCCAAAGACAAAGTATATCTTACTCACATTAGCTGAAGATTTCTTAGACAAAGAAGCTGTCAAACAATCTGGATGGATAATTGTGACATATGCAGATTACTCTAAAACCCTACACGACAATCTGGATCTTGTCAAAGATAAGTTTTACAAAGGACTTTTGAACAATTATTGTGAGTTTATTGATGCTTTCTACACCTATATCAACAACAACTTGGAACAAATTAAATATACTGACAATTGGGAAATTCTTAAAAAAATGGATTCTTCCCCCCTGCGCTGTAAAGATATATGGCAGAAACTTGTTATGCACCAATGTGCCTTGCAATTAACCAAGAAACTAGAAAAGAAGTTTGGTAAAGATTTTCAGCCAATAATCGTCACTTCTGATCAAGAAATCTGGGGAGAAAATGGTACTGAAAATAAAGACAAATTATTTATGAGAGTTAGCTACTACCATGGTGAAGCCCTCCTTGAATTGAAGTATCTTATTCCCCAAAAGGGTATCTTTGTGCTCCAACAGCAAGGTAACCATCCTTTGAGAGCCGGTTTTTTAGATATGCTTTCGAAAAAGCCAAAATATTCCAAAAAAGATGATACAAAGAATTGGAATGAAGAGACTGATAGGATCATTAGAGGAGCTAAACTTGCGACTATGGTTCCCCCTAAGAAAGTGGAATCAGAAGATAAGCCCCGATACAATTCCTTTGGAGTTTTCTATTATAACGATTTAAATACCGTTACTAAAAATATAGAAAATACGCTTGATGATATGATTGACAATATCAATCAAGTTATTAATCTTGTAAAATAGCAAAACAAGTGAACAAATAAAATTATTTTTACTATGTACAACGAGAAGTTAGAAGCACTCATCACTGCAGCATTGGCAGATGGTGTGCTCACAGAAAAGGAGAAACAGATTCTCTTTAAGAAAGCCGAGGCCATGGGCATTGACCTTGACGAATTCGAAATGGTGTTGGATGCCCGTCTTGTGGAACTCAAGAAGAAGGAAGCAAAAGCGAACCAACAGTATCAACTGGAGATGGAAAAGGCAAAATCAGCTCAACCTTCCGCACCAAAGTCTGAGAAATATGGTGATGTACGCAAGTGCCCAGCTTGTGGTGCTATCGTTCCTTCCATGGCTGCAAAATGTCCAGAATGTGGATATGAGTTCACGAATGTGGAAGCCAATTCATCCACTCGATTGCTGATGCAGAAAATTGACGAAATTCAAGCTCAGTATGCAGAGCTAACAGCGAATGTGGATAACAAAGACGAAAGTACGATAAGAACCCGTGGTTATCAGGTAAAACGCCAGTTGAATGACAGAACCGCCCAGCTCATTCAAAATTTCCCTATTCCAAACACCAGAGAAGATTTAATTGAATTTCTGACTCTCTGTATTGGCAATAGCAAAGCAGATTCTATCATGCTAGATGGTAATGATCCCGTAACACCAGCATGGAGAAAGAAATTGCAACAAGTTATCGCAAAAGTTAAGGTTGCGTTGCCTAACGACCAGCAAGCTCAAGAACTCATAGAGGAGTATGAGGGAAAGAGAGAGAATAGCAAGAAAAAAGGTAAAAAAATTGCTATTGGAATTGGAGTGTTAGCCGTCTTAGTAATAGTGTGTGTACTCTTATTTGGTGGTGGTACAGGACCAGACTTAAAGAATGACCCTGTTGCTATATGTAACAAGGTAGAAAGTCTTGTAAAGGAAAAGAACTTCATAGAAGCAGAAGCTATAATGTCCAACTATAGTGAAGATAAAGGAACACACGTCTATCGAGATGAATTGAAAGCTGGTGTTACATGCCTTAAAGACGGTCTTATTGAAAATGGTGAGTATGATAAAGTCTTTGAAACACCTTGTATAGAGGAAGCGTTTACTGACGAAATAGTCCCAGGCTGGAATCTTCAGAATAAATATTCTCTAATGATAGATTGCCTAAAAAAAATGAAAGGTAAGGTTTCTGATAGTGAAATTAAATTGTTTATCGACAAACAATTATCAGAATTTCAAGACACGGATTATAATGAGGATGGTGAATGGACAAAAGAAAATGTCCTGAAGCGTCTATACGAAGTAGGAGGCATAAGATAAGAGAATCGTTGGGTATTGAACTTAATACTCAATAACTATAGAAAGATTTAGGTGCAATAAAGTCACATTTTTATTGTGCCTAAATCTAATACGATTCTCAGAAGGATATAGATACCATAATATATAAACAATATTAAAGAAGCAATATGAAAAAGAAAGCCGATGTGATAACACAAATTAATGCCCAAGAGATATGGAAGAATGAAAATACTTCTCGTATCGAGGAACAATGTATGTCACCATTCATTGATAACGTGAGCAATGATATCGCAGAAATCACAGGATACACAGAATTGGAATTTATTGATAAAGAATATAATATCGGCGATTTTAGAGCTGACTTATTATATCGAGATAACATCACTGGAGATTTTGTCGTCATTGAGAACCAACTTGGTACTACAAATCATGACCATTTAGGCAAATGTATTACTTATTTAGCAAATATTCAGGCAAAAACCGTTGTTTGGATAAGTGAAAAATTTCGCCCTGAACATATTAAAGCCATTGAAACTCTCAATGAAATAACAAATGATGACTATAATTTCTATGCCTTAGAATTACATTTCGAAAAGGCAGGCAATGAGGATCCATACTACTACTTTCAAAAAATCGTAGCCCCATCATCAGTTAGTAAACAAGCAAATAATGTCAGACAAATTAGTAGTGAAAGACAAGAACAATTTTGTGCTTTGGAAAATCTCATAGAAGATATAAAACAAAACATACCAAGTGCCCATTTCAACAGAAACAAAACTTTTCATAAAATTGGACATAAGAATAAAATTTATCTTGGCTTAAACATATCTCTAAAAAAAGATAAAATCATCTTTGAAATAAACACCAATGAGAATGAACAAAAAGAGTATTTAAAAGAAATTGTAGAGAAATTGAACAAAACAAACAAGTACAACTTTGTGTTTTCTAAAGGTGTCAGAAACAAAAGTATCGACAAATGGACTTATATGCCAAATTGGGACAATTGGAGATATAAAAAAGATGAAATAAAAGAAATTTGCATCAATATGTTTAATACTATAACAGATAAAAATGGCAAATAAAATGTCTTTATGTATCATCAAATACACCTATACTCGATATGTAGGGGTGGATATCGAAAAATATACTCGGGGACTATTCGAGTATGTGAAGGAAGAGTTTGGGGAGTTTCAACCACAAATGTCAGAGCCTGGAACTATACCTGATATGCCAGACTATCTGGACATCGTGCTCTGCAAAAAGGACGGAAGCATCTTCTACGAAATGGATATCCAAAGACGTGCCATCAACATCCCGCTCGACTTTCAGATGGAAGGACTGGTCATGGAAATCGACATCACCAACTGTGATGGTACAAAATACAAGAAGACACACCAATTCTTAAAATAAACATCCTATGACATACGAAGAATTCAAGCAATTGGCTGAGCATCCACAGCATCGGGATGTTCCTGTCATCTTCAAGCTCGAAGTTTTAGAAACAGAAGAGCTGGAGGAGAAAAAGCGTTCACATTATCCGAAATACAAGGTGAACACCTATTGTCCGCAAGCCTTCACCACAACTCTGGAGGAGGCTGAGAGTCTGATGCACCAGGATGTCCAGTACCGCAAAAAGATGAAGGAGGAAGACGACTATCCGCTGGATACCTTCTGCTATTATATCTCGGAGATTCCGATGGGACTGTTGCACTACGACCGCGAATGTCTTTCGGAAAGGGTGTATGATGGGGAAGGAAAACTGATCGACCGGTCTTACTGCTGTTCGCGTTTCAGCATTTACTATCCCGGAGTCTGCGATTCGCCAGCATACGACCGTCATCCTGACGAGACCTTCCGAGGCAGAAGTGCTGAACAGATTAGATTTCAGAAAGGTGACATCGTGGAAGTATATCGTGGCGATGAGGTGAAACTTGCCATCGTTGTCGGAACTCCGCTTACCACCGAATGGATCTGGGAGAGAAACCAGGCTGCCAAGGATAAAAGGGGATTGGATGAACTGCCATATGATGAGACGGATGACAGCTATACCGTGATAGATGGTCCCGGCTACGAATACCACGACCACGTTCCGTCGCTGTATGTCTTCGCCCCTCACTATCATGTGCCGCTCTATCTTCAGAGACGATTCAAGGGTTATCTGGAAAAGGCTGAGAAAAAGCAGAAAGAAGAGGAGGAGAAAGACAGGATCTTCCGCCAGGCTCACGAATGCAGCTTCAGCAACAAGGAACAAATAGAAAAATCTGAAAAGTGCGGCTGTTTCTTCTGCGGCGAAATCTTCTCGCCATCCGAAATCACGGATTACCTCCCTGATGAGCCGCCTACAGCCGAATGCCCCTTCTGCCATACCGACTCCGTAATAGGTGATGCCTCCGGCTTCCCTATCACCAAGGATTTCTTGAAGAAAATGAAGAAGAGATGGTTCTAGGCGATTTTTCAACGTTTTTCACTGACCTGCCCCCTATCTCATGGGGGCAGTATCAGTTTTGAAAACGGACATTAAAATACAAGAACTCCGCCCTAAACAACCTTGAAAAGGGGAGTTAGGGCGGAGCTATCTACAAATATTACTTCTTTTCTTCCAGATGCTTCTTCACGGCATCCTCGATATCAGCCTTGTAATTCAAGCCGTAGAGGCGGTAGAGATCCTGCATGTGGAGCATTCTTGGGAAGAAGTTCTCCAGGTTGCGCTTATCCTTGGCAGTCCACTGAACCTCAGAAAGGGCGGCAAGTCTTGGCAACAACTCCCACTCCATCTTCTCGGCATCCTTTACCCACTCAGTCCAGATACAACCCTCGGCACCGATGATGTTCTGCTGCTCGGCAGGAGTCAACTTATCAGAGCAAGGATCGAGATCATATACCCGCTGGATGCTTGGAATACCCTCTATCTTGTTGATGCGAGGATTGCTGAAATAGAAATTCGAAATAGGAGCCACGATGGTTGGATGACCTTCACGGGCTGAACGGATGCTGGCATTCACACTGGTCCAACCGCAAACGGTGATATCCTTGGATGGAGTTCCTTCCAGAATCTCATCCCAACCCATCATCTTTCTGCCACGGTTTCGGATCTGCTTCTCTATCTCACCCATAAACCAGGTCTGGAGCTGCTCTTCCTTGCTGTGCTTAGAAAGTTCCTGGATGCCTAGTTCTGCAATCTTCTTCTGACAGTTTTCGCAAACCTTCCAGCGGTTCTTTGGGCACTCATCGCCACCAATATGAATATACTCTGATGGGAAAATATCCATGATTTCATCCATCACGTCCTTGGCAAACTGAAGGGTCTGAGCCTTGCCGGCACACAACACATCCTCGAAAACACCAAAACGGGTAGCTACCTCGTAAGGACCACCGGTACAGCCCAACTCAGGATAAGATGCCAGGGCTGCCAGCATGTGACCCGGCATATCCACCTCCGGAATCACGGTGATGTATCTGTCGGCAGCATACTTCACGATTTCGCGAGCTTCCTCCTGGGTATAATAACCCGATACGGGTACGCCATCAAACTCGTTCTTGTTGGTTGGCAGGATGGTTTCCTTGCGCTTGGAACCGATCTGGGTAAGCATCGGATACTTCTTGATTTCAAGACGCCAGCCCTGATCCTCGGTAAGATGCCAATGGAAATAATTGATGTTGTGCATCGCAAAGACATCAATCAACTTCTTGAGATAAGGTACGCTGAAATAATGACGGCCCACATCAATCATGAACGCACGATAAGCAAAACGGGGAGCATCGGTAACCTCGGCAGCAGGAAGAGAAACGCTCTTCACGTTCCGGGTGATAGGCAATGCCTTCATCACACTCTGGATGCCATAGAAGATACCTGCATGAGAGGTGGCTGAAATGGTGATGCCATTCTTGTTGACCACCAGAGAATAAGCCTCAGACTGGGTATCGCCAGCATTCAGCGCCAGACGGATCTGACCCTTCGCCTGCTTGTCGGTAGTCTTTACCTCGATACCGGTTACCTCCTTGATATGAGATGCCAGGAACTCGGCATCCTTCTTCTGCTTCTCATCTCCAGCAGCATAATAGATTGTAGTTTTGGCTGTGATGCGGAAAGGAGCACTGCTCATCTCCTTGACTTGCTGAGGCAATGGAACAATCTGCCAACTGCCCATGTTCACATCCTTGGCTGATAATGAAAGGCTAGCCAAAAAAGCCATAGTTAGAATGATTCTTCGTATCATAATTTTGAATGAATAGGTTTTAAATCACTGCAAAATTACGATTTTATACCGAAAGTACGGCATAATTTGAAGAAAAGCATCCTTCACTATGGCTTTTTTAACCTATTTTGGGTCTGGAAACTGCCAGATAGCGTTTTCTAGAAGAGATTCACGATGCGGTCGATGTCAACCGAAAGTCCCACTGAGAAGGTGCGACCGGTGGTCATCGCCGAACTCCAATAATACTTCTCTGGTGTATAATCGAAGAGATTATCTACCGTGAAGTTCAGATTGACGGCATCCAGGAATCGCTGCTGAAGAGTGAACTTCCACAACTGATAACTGCTGTCATGCTTCTTGATGTTCGTATCTGGAGAAGACAGGTATCTGCCTGACAGAGCGGCATTGATGCGATAGAACGAACAGAGCTGACGATCGTAGTCGAAACGCCAGGTAGCTGAATGCGGACGAGGCTGAGAGAACTGGGAATCTACACTTCTGCCACCCACATGGAGATAGCTGTAGTCGAGTTTCACACCTAGACCCATATCCGAACGGTACTGGGCACTGAAGTCAATGCCGCTCACCTCTACTCCATCCTCGTTGCAATAACGCGAAGCCACATCCGGCTGACCGGTTCCCGGGGTATAATCGGCATAATCCTCGGTAGTGATGCGCTTATCATATTTATTATAATAGCCCATGAGGGTAAGGCTATACTGACCGGTCAAGAAGCCTGCATTCTTCACCCTGCCGGTATGCTCCAGCGCCAGGTTGAAGTTGTTGCTCTTCTCCGGCTTCAGATCCGGATTGCCGTAAATCATCTGCATACCCGCCATATCAAAGTTCATATACATCTCCTTGAGGGTTGGGGCACGGAATCCACCGGCATAGTTGGCACGGATGGAAAAGCCCTTCCACTTGGTCATCAGAGCCAGACGACTGGTGGTGGCATGCTGGCTGGATGCTGAGAAGTAATCATGACGAAGACTAGCCACGATGTTCAACCACTGCAAAGGATTGTAATCGAACTGGGCGAAGGCATCGTATGAGTTCTGAGTCTTGGAACCATTGTTGGCAAACTGATAGGTGGTGAGATAATCGTTCAGGAAATCAGCACCTGCCGTCAATGTGTTCTTGCCGAAGATATGGGAATAGAGGGCACGGACGGTGTTCTGACGGTTGGTATAATCGTGGTCGTGAGTGCGCTCATTATTCACGAATCGGGTCTTGTCATACTGGTCGAATCCGTAAGAAATCTCCAGATTATCATTCTCCGAGAGATTCATCACCGTCTTCAGTCCGGTAGAATAATCCATGTAATGATCATCATAGTTGCTGCGCTTGCTGATACGATTGAAATAACCGCCACGACCTATCAGTTTTACCTTATCAGAGAGCTTGTAGGTAAGACGCTCCTTCACATTGAAGGTCTCTCCGCCATAGATATGGAGGATGTTGGATTCTGTATCGAAAGGACTGGTGAGCTGAACCTCATCCGATGTGGTGCGCTGGATGCTGGTCTGCGAATTCCATTTTCCGGCATTGAAGCTGAAGCTTCCACCGTGGCGCCACTCCTTGTTGAAGTCGTCATAGCGGGTGTTGACATTGGCAGTCCAAGGCTCACTGTTTTCACGGGAGATGATGTTGATGACTCCGGCTACGGCACTGGCGCCATAGAGTGCCGAAGCTGCACCCTTCACAATCTCGATACGACCTACATTATCCAAGTTCAGACGACTGTAGTCTACATTATCCATGGTTTCGCCAGCCAATCGCTCGCCATCTACGAGGAAGAGCACGGCGTTTCCACCGAAACCATTCATATTGAGAGAAGTCTCCTGATTCATGGCATAGCCGAATTCCAGACCCGGCATCTGCTCGGTGAGGAGGTCCTGGATATTGGTAGCATCAGCTATCTTGATATCATTGGCGGTAATCAGACGGGTTACCACAGGAGCATCCTTCAGCGCCTTCGGAGTTCGGGTTGCGGTAATCACCACCTGATCGAGGGCTGTAGCATCCGGTTGAAGGCGAAGCACATGCTGTTCACCTTTTCTCTCATCCGCTTTCAGTACGAAAGTCTGAGTCTGATAGCCCACAAAGCTCACCTTCACTCTCACCGCTCCATCCTTGCTGTAAGGAATGCGGAAATATCCGTCTTCATCAGTTGTTACTCCTCCCTTGGCATTCACCATCTGGACGGTAGCACCCGCCAGAGGTGCGCCCGAATCATCGAGCACTCTACCCACGATATCTCCCTGGGTTTCGGCTTTCAGATTCAGGCACAATCCGCAGAGGATCAGGAATAGTGCGAATATCTTTTGCTTCATCGAATTATATCAAAGTTTATCCTGAAACAATCCTTTTATTTTGTACAAACAAACTTAGCAATCATCGGCATAGGCATCTTGCCATACTGTATTGAGTAGTTGACAGTCAGCGTTTTGTCCTTCAAAGTACCCTGCAAGGTTGCAGTGTAGTTCTTCTCAGCACCATTCACGGTAACAGTACCGGCATAGTTTTCCTGAGCGAATGCATAAGCACCATTGGAACCAGAAACCTTTACAGCAGGAACCTCCAGAGCAGGAAGAGCCATCATGCCCTCGCCGCAAGCAGGTAAGGTAACCTTGACTGTAGCATCATCAACAGCCTCAATCTTCAAAGTAACATTATCGTATGTAGAAGCCTGACCCATTACGGTCATATCCAGGGTGCTGGTGTATGAACCGGCAATCTCCTTGGCAGCTGCCACAGTATCATTATCATCATCGCTGCTGCAAGAGCTGAATGCTACACACATAGAAACCAAAGCCAACATCATGGCCATCATTGTCTTAAACTTTTTCATTTTTCTTATTTTTCTTTTAGTTACAATAATATTTTCTGTTCAAGGGGATTTGCAATCCCCGTTTCCTGTTCAAGGGGATTTGTAATCCCCGTTTTCTGTTTAAGGAGATTTGTAATCCCCGTTTTCTGTTTAAGGAGATTTGCAATCCCTGATTATTTATCTTCCGGAACATAGATGATTTCGCCATTCTCCAACTGGTAAGCAATGCCTACCTTCTTTCCCTTGTTGCCAGATTTATTGCTCTGGTCTTCAGAAGGAGTATAGCGATTGATCTTCTGTCCATCCTTGGTAATGATTTCCATATTCTCCTTGCCAGGGTTCTTCACCATCGTGAAGTTATCCTTGCTGAACATTTCCGTCATATTATAGCGCGAAACGAGGGCTACCATCAGGGCGAGGGCAAATACCATCGCCACATCGAAGAGGTTGCTCACTACGCTCATCGGATCATCATCCTCGCCATCATGTGCAAGCCTATTTCTGCGTCTCTGTCTCATAAATTATATATCTTTACTTTTTTACCTTTAAAAGCCTTTTTTACCTTTTTACTTTTCCTCCAAAAGGTCTGCCATAAACTCGAGGTTACTCATATCCTCAGTGTACCAGCGGTTCTTGGTCTGTTTGGTTACAAAACCGATGGCTGCAGAGAACAATCCTACTACGGTGGTAGCGAAAGCCACCTGCATATTGTAAGCCATCGAAGCAATATCACCGGTAGAAAGACCTACCAGGGCAGGACCCATCGGAATCAAGGTACCCATCAAACCGAGCATCGGACCCATCTTCAGAAGTGTAGAAGGAAGAGAAAGATCCTTCTCAACAAACTGGGCATACTGGTCGAGAATGCGGTTCACCTGCGCCTTGCTCTGGCGATTGTCCACGAGTTTCTTCATATAGGAAACGATGACAGCCTGCTTGTTCTTCGGCAAGCGATCGCCCAAGGTATCGATGTTATCGAGCGTCAGAGTGTTCATCTGTTCACGAATCTCCGCACCCGACTTGCGCTTGACAAGATACTGTCCGAAGAAACCTCCGAGGAGCAGCAAGGCTCTGAGGAAGAAGAAAATCAACAAAATAATCACAGGAACCAGCATGCCTGTGGAAATCCAAAACAATACGTCTGATATGTAATTCATCTTTATTTTATAATGTTAAGTGTTGAATGTTAAATGTTAAGTTGGGGCTTGCGCCTTTATAACTTTTGGGATAAGCGCTGCATCTTGATGCGATAGCAGCCCCATCCGATAGCCATTCCCACGATGACGATGGCGATGACGCCGAGAAGCGAGAGGGCATCGAAACTGTTGAAGCCTGCCACGGCTGTCCTGCCATTCACCGTACCGATGATGCCCATCAATCCGAGCAGCACCTCTACCAGGAAAAGCAGTTCCAAGCGGATTGGTCGCTCCGGCAAGAGCCATCTCAAACCGTAGGTGAATACCGGAGTCAAGACCAGCAGCACTACGGCAAGCACCCATGCTACCACCTGGAACGATACGCCGGGAAGCAGGAAGATGGTCATCACCAGAACACTGAACAGCACTGGGAAAACCAGCAAACCCGGGAAGTACTTCAGGAAGATGAAGAACACCCATTTGCGGCGGCTCACATGTTCCGAAGTCTTCAGATCTACGTGGTGCACACAGAAAAGCATCGTGAGTGCCACGTCGATACTCAGCAGCACCGCCATATCGAGCATCAGCTTCTGGTCGGCTATCCAGGCCACAATCTGCGTCTTCGACTGCTCGATGGCGAATGGCCAGGTCATTCCCACGAAGAAGGCTACGAGCACCGAGATGATCATAATCTCCTTCACTCCGTGGAAGGTCTGCTTCAGCACAAAACTGAAGCAAACCAATATCATCATTACTAAAACTAATGTCTCCACTTTTTTTTAAAATGTTGAATGTTAAATGTTGAATGTTGAATTATTCTTCATTGTTAAGTGTTGAATTATTCTTCACTCATCATTTTGCGACGACGTCGCAAATATATCGCGAGCACAACGAAAGCAACGATGACGATGACACCTACTACGATGCCGCTCACCACAGTGGTGGTCTTCTGAGCATCCTCATTCAGCGTCTCCTTCTTCATCACCATACCCTTGTCGCTGCTGTTCTTCGCAGCCTCAGCATCACGGATCTGCTCTACATTCTGCTGATATTCCTTGGCAGAAGCAGCATCGGTCTTGCTGGCGATATAGTTGCGCAGCTTGGCATTATCGCAGACGAAACCGGAGCATGAAGGCTTATACTTGTTCACGGTCTCGGTATGAAGCTTGGCGATGTCCTTGAGCTGCTGAGGAGTAGCCTTCCACATTCCCTTGCGGGCACTCTCCATCATCACGGCGGTCATCTCCATCAGCGCTGCCGGATTCTGCTTGTCGAAGAACTCCTTGGTTCCGAGATGGTACTTGTCCTTGACATATACATTATATATCTCGTCCCACATCTCCTTGTCGATTGCCTTTGGCTTCATCACATTCCAGCCGTAGGTATTGGTTACGATTTCGGCGAATGTGCTGGCACTGCTGGCTCCACCCTTCATTTTCTCCTTGATATAGGCAGGATTGAAGATGGTGGTTCTGCCCTCGATGCCGATAGCCTCCTTCACCTCCTGCATTCTCATATTGCTATGGTTGCGATAGTCGGCGAGATAAGCATCCGGATCCTTACCGGTCACGTTGCGCACAGCAAGGTTCATACCTCCCATAAACTCATATACGTGGTCGAGACTCAAAGCACCCCAAGTGTTGCTCTGTCGTGGCTGAACTACCACATCGGTACGGGTCAGCGCAGCCTCGAAAGCAGCCTTGCGAACGGTCTCCCAATTCTTCTCATCACCGTAGTAGGCACCCATATTGTTCATATAGACCTCGGCAATCTGACTCTCCTTATCCCAGCGGTCGCCTGCGGTTACCATCTCCTGGATACCGGTACCATAGTTGCCGTTTACGCCACCAAAGACACGATACATACTCACCTCGCGTGCCTCCTTTGGCGACATGCCCTTCTCTACGAGCACTCTTTCAGATTCGGTAACACCGGCTTTCACCAGGTTGTCATACTTATCCCCCTTGGCATTTGCCGCCATCTCTATCGCCTTGTTGATGAGGAAGAGACGGGATGCTGCCAGGTCGCGAAGCTGACCGGAAGTCTGAACCACGACATCGATGCGAGGACGGCCCAACTGCTTGGATGGGATGAGACGCAGATCGGTAACACGACCGAAGGCATCTCTTACCGGTTCAACACCGAGCATATAGAGAATCTGAGCGATGGTAGCACCCTCTGTTTCGATAAACGCGCTACTCCAAAGCGTGTAGCTTACCTTACGAGGATATTCACCCTTATGTCGTTCGCAATACATCTTGATGGTATTGTCGCAAAGTTCCTTCGCCTTCTCCCAGGCATCCTCCGAAGGTGTATTCTCCACATTGATGGAGAAAAGGTTTCTACCGGTAGGCAGAGTGTTCGGATTCACAATCAGATCACCACCTGGAGATGGGGCGGTAAAGCCGCCATTCAGGGCATTCATCAGAGAAGACATCTCGTTGAGCGGACTCTGACGGAGCGCCTCCGAATACTTGCCCACATTCTGCAAGGCATGCTCTATGGTAGTGATAGCCTGAGCCAGATGAATCTGCTGACGGGTATATTTAGGTGCTTTCGACATCATCATACCCTTATCTTTAGAAGATTTCTGAGAAGCCTTGCCGGCTTTCGCCATCTTCGCCTTTTTCAAATCCTCCTGATACCATTTCTGTCCCTTCTTGATAGCTTCCATCATCTTGTCAGGGAAGCGACCGGTCTGCTCCATCTTCTCAAAAGCCTCACGACTCATCTGCGGAACCTTCTTCTTATGAGAAACCTTGGCAGCACGGAGTTCGCTTACCGTACGGTGGTCTACCTTCTTCGGCTTCGCCTCCTTCGCTCCACCCATCTGGTCTGCCATCTGCATCATCATCTGGATAGGATCCGGAGCTGCCTGCATCGCTTCAACCTTGCGAGCCATCTGGAGTTCGGCAGGAGTGATTCCTACATAACGGCAGATGTATTCATCAGAAACCGAGGCAGAACCCAGAAGATGAGTCACGGTATTGCGTGCCTTGCTCAGATAGAGACGGTCGAAAAGCTGCTTGTGCTTCTCCACACCCTCCTGGGCACGACCTTTCAGCTTATCTACTGCCAACATTCCGTAGGCAATAGGATCTGTAGCCATCGCATAGACACTGGTGCGGACATCATCGTTATCGTATGGCACACCCAAAGTATAGAGTTTGCCGGTAATCTTCTCGTTTGCCAACTCTTCTGCAAAGTTCTCTACTCTCGCGATTTCATCTGCTGAATAAGGCTTGTTCATCTGCTTGGCATCGAGACCCAGTTCTCGGGCGATTCCCATCTTCACGGTCAGCGCCTTCACCTTGAGCGACTGTTCGGCAGATGCCTTCTTCTCGTATGACTGGATGGCATCGCTCAACTGCTTATAGGTCTGTCGCAATTCGCTCTCCTTGAAAGGAGGAGTGAGATAGCTCTGGGTCTGGGCATAGGTGCGGCGCTTGGCAATCATCGCCTCGCCCACATTGCCAATGGTATATATATAAAGATGTGGAACCACACCAATCAATCGGTCACTCCAGTCGTTGCTGCCGAGTGCCACCTGCTTTCTCGGGGTATATTCCAGCGAACCGTGGGTTCCGAAATGGATAAGTGCATCGGCACTGAAACCATAACGAGCCCAGAGATAAGAGGCAACATAGGTGTAAGGAGGTGCCTGGTCGGTGCCATGCACAATCTTGAAGGAGTCGCCTCCCACGCCTGCCATCACCTGTGGAAGCAGAGCCACATTGCCAAACTGCAGTCTTGCCACTGCCAACTTACCGTCATCGGTAGCCATATATTTGCCAGGGAAGGAACCATAGAGCTGGTTCATCTCCTTGATCATCTTCTTAGACAAAGCCTTCTGGGTCCATCCGGCAAACTGCTGGGCGGTAACCAGGGCAGGATGTCCCGACTGGAGGAATTGGGTATAGGCACCCTCGGCATAGGTTCCGAAGACAGCACCCTGAGCCTGAATCATCTTTGCCAGTTCCTGAGGATTGGCTGGCAACTTGCCTACATTGTATCCTTCATTCTTCAAGCGAACCAGGAGATTGTAGAGCGATGGAACCACTTCCATTCCCGAAGCGGTGAGAGCATTCTGACCCGGACCCTTGAAGTAGAAGATGGCGATGCGCTTGTTGCTGTTCTTCTTGTTCTTCAGATTCACATAGCCCTGCACGCTCTCCACAAAACTCTCCATTCTGTCTGGGATGCCGTAAACCTCCTGCAAGCCCTCCTTGTTGATGCGCTGTCCGAAAACCACGTATGGACGGATGGCACCATCAATCTCCGGAGTCACGATGCTCTGCGACATGAAGCCGCCGTTCATTCCCTGCTTGTCGTTCTCCCAATCGGTGGTCAAGCGGTTGATATTAAGAGGTGAGAACAGAGGAATATTCTTCTGCTTCAGGAACTCAACGAAGTAATCGCCCAGTCTGCCATGCGCCATATTCACTACGGCATTCGCCTGGATGCTGTCGGCATGATGACCGGCGATAAAGCTCTGAAGCTTATTGATGCGATACACCATGAATCCCTTCTTTTCGAAAGCTTTTTCCATATCAGGAGCCGCACCCATAAAACCAGTAAGCATGATGGTAGGAGCACCTTCTTTATATAAACCGTTCTTTGCCAGGAAGGCGTTGTACTCGCGGATGCTGTTGAAGCCCAGTTCATCGCCCTTTTCATCCTTCGGGTCGAAATGAGTCAGGAGATAGTCTGGTCGCTCATTTACACGTTCCGGCTCTGGAGCCATGAACTTCTTTCCGTCGATAAACTTACGGATGTAAGCGAGCATACTCTGATAGTTCTTCTTGCCGCCGTTCTCGATATACTGCATCAGATAATCGGCATCGAAGTTATCTACTGATACGATATTGTTGGCTGGGTTGGTAGCAGCATGAGTCAGGGTTGGCACCTTGTAGGAAGCCTCTTCCAACTGCTTGCGCTGGTTCTCGTCGATTCGGAGACCCATACCATTCACGATAATCATATCGTAATCATCCAGATGATCGAAATCATCGGTCGTAATCTCACTCAGTTTGATCATCTCATTGTCGTTGGCATGCGAAATCTGTCCCAGCGCAATAGCCTGATAGTTGAGGAAAGCGATGCGGGTAGTACCCACCCAGGCAGAGTAAGCCTTCGCCAAACCTCCCAGAACGATCACAGCCAATAAGGCCAGGAAGATGTGTTTCTTTTTAATCTTTCTGATTTTTCCTAATCCTTTTCTCATATCTATTCCTTTTTTCATATCTATTCCTTTTTTCGGGCTGCAAAGGTAGGGGTTATTTAGAAATTGCACAATACCGAGAAATTGTGATTTTCACATTTTTTATACTTAGAAGTTGGTATCAGATTGATAGGTTCAGATTCCCATATCCTAATAAATAAGTAGTCTTTTCGTGGTTTTACGGAGTTTAGTTTGGTAGTTTCACATAAAAGCCGTAACTTTGCAACATAAAATCAAACAGAAATTTTATAATAATCCTCAAATCCGCAACCGCCCTCATAAGATGACACAGAGGTCAAAAAGGTAGCG
>ENA-ORUG01001631-ORUG01001631.1-human-gut-metagenome-genome-assembly--contig:-NODE-1631-length-18800-cov-3.761430_pt1 | contig 18800 bp, 10 predicted proteins | sample MGYA00242079_ERZ509207 | MGnify/ENA primary metagenome ERZ509207 (study PRJEB26280, sample SAMEA2338780) | human gut metagenome | biome: human gut; feature: human-associated habitat; material: faeces...
AAGGGCGGTGCTATAAGCGAGATGGGCCCGATGCGGCGTGCGGGGTGGGCCTGCGGCGGTGGCTCCAACGTGCGGGGCGGGCCTGCTGTGGCGCGATGGGGCGGGCCTGCTCCGGTGTGGCGATGTGGGTCCGAGCGATGCGGGCAGTTGAGTCGATTTCGAGCGGGGCCGCCATGCTCGTGCCAATATGAGGCATGACTCTTCGCTGTAGCGCATAATCGGGTAGATGCGCTACAATGGTTCGATACATTTTCTATTGGCTGGAAGGCAATGATGGCAAGTAACGATATGGATTTAGCAAAGATCGAGCAGGGCGTGCGCCTGATTTTGGAGGGCGTTGGCGAAGACCCGAATCGCGAGGGGCTGCTTGAAACCCCAGCTCGCGTGGCCCGTATGTACGAAGAATGCTTTGCTGGTCTGCATCAAGACCCAGCCGTTCATTTTGAAACGCTTTTCGACGAACACCACGATGAAATGGTGATCGTTCACGACATCCCGTTCTTCTCCATGTGCGAGCACCACCTGGTACCGTTCTTCGGCAAGGCCCATATCGCATATCTGCCTTCCGAATCGGGCAAGATCTGTGGTATTTCCAAGCTGGCTCGCCTGGTTGAGGTGTACGCCCGCCGTCCTCAGGTACAGGAGCGCCTTACCTCGCAGGTTGCCGATACTTTGGTAGAGCAGCTGAACCCCCGCGGCGTTGCCGTGGTTATGGAAGCGGAGCATCTGTGCATGAGCATGCGCGGCGTTAAGAAGCCCGGTGCGAAAACGGTCACCAATGCCATGCGTGGTATATTCAAGGAAGATGCTGCGACGCGCGCAGAGGCGCTGTCGCTTTTGATGGGACGCTAAGTTCCCGCAGGTAGGCCGAAGCTTTCGCAAGGAGCGGAAGCAAAGCGAAAGGAATCTTTCATGCGTTGTGTTATCTCGGTTTTGGGTAAAGACCGCGCCGGTATCGTAGCTGGCATTTCGGGCGTCCTGGCAGAAAAGGGCGCAAGCATCGACGACATCAACCAGACCATTCTGGATAGCATCTTCAGCATGACCATGCTGGTTCGTCTTGATACCGACACCGCTGGCTTCAACGAGGTTCAGGAAGCACTCGCCAAGGAAGGCGAAGAGCTGGGCGTTCAGGTAATTGTTCAGCGCGAAGACGTATTCCAGTTCATGTACAAAATCTAAACAGGAGGCGAAGCTCAGTGAGCGAAAACTGTCAGACGAGCGCAGGGGAAACGCAGCAAGGCACCTCGTGTGCGCCATTGGCAGGTGAAACGTTCGCTGCTTTCGTTGACACCATAGCTGCTCTGCGCGCTCCGAACGGCTGCCCGTGGGACCGCGAGCAAACCCATGAATCCATCGCCCGCAACATGATCGAAGAGGCGTACGAGGCTGTCGATGCTATCGAACAGCACGACATGACGCATCTTCGTGAAGAGCTGGGCGATGTTCTTTTGCAGGTGGTTCTGCAGAGCCAGATCGCCGCCGATGCGGGCGAATTTACCGTGGCGGATGTGTGCCGTGATGTGAATGCGAAGATGATTCGCCGCCATCCGCATGTGTTCGGTGAAGCAGCTGCGGGCTCTGCCGAAGACGTGCTTTCCATTTGGGACAACGTGAAGCTCGCCGAAAAGAGCGCCGCCGATGCCCAGGCTGAAGAGCCCGAGGGGTTGCTGGACAGCGTGCCTGCTAGCTTCCCAGCGCTGCTTCAAGCCTACAAGATTTCCCGTAAGGCGGTTGCAGCCGGGTTCGAGTGGGACACCGTCGAAGACGTGTGGGCCAAGGTGGAAGAAGAGATTGCCGAATTCAAGCAGGCATGCCGCTCCGATGACGCTCAGGCGAAGGAACTGGAGTTTGGCGATGTGCTGTTTTCTCTGGTGAACGTGGCGCGCAAAGAAGGCATCGATGCCGAAACGGCCCTGCGTGCCACGTGCCGCAAGTTCCGTGAGCGTTGGGCCTTTATGGAAGGCGCTGCATGGGGTCAGGGCAAGCGCATCGAAGAGCTGGATATGGATGAAATGCAGCAGCTGTGGGATCAGGCCAAGATATTGCACGTAGGTGAAGCGTCCCATGACTAAGCTCTATTCGCGCACGGTGGCGCTGAACACCGATATCGTTGACGCCTTCTGCGTGCTGCAGAAGGGCTTTACCGATCAGTTTGTGTACTACGACAAAGAACGCCCCATACGCTATTTGGGCCTGGGTCGTTGCATCGCCTTGGCAACGCTGGGCGAAGCTGATGTGGTAAGCCAGGATGCAGGATTTGCGCCGGTGTTCTTTTCGTTCAACCGCTTTGATGCCGAAAACCCCAAGCCTGCCGATGACATGATGACGGCCTTCCCGCGTTTGCGCTTGATGCTGCCCGAATTGGTACTTATGCAAAACGAGCAGGGGTCGTTCTTGCAGGTGAACAGCTTGGGGCCCGTGTATCAGGGCAGGGTTGATCGCTTCGTGCGCCATGCTCAGGAAGCGAAGCCCCGCACCCATCGCACCATGGCATATTCGTTGCAGCGTGACTCGTTTGACGAGTGGCGACGCATCATGGACATGGGACTTGGCCGCATCGCGTCGGGCAAGATTGAGAAACTCGTGCCTTCGCGCCGTATCGAGCTTACGGCCGAACAGCCGTTTTCGTCGAAGGATGTGCTGGTGAACCTGATCGACGGCAGCGCCCGCGGCACGGTGTTCCTGTATCGTTACGGCGACGTGTTCTTCTGTGGCTGCACGCCCGAGCTGCTGCTGCGCAAGAAGGGGACACACGTGGAAAGCATGTGCCTTGCTGGCACGTGCCCGCACGGCGAAACGCCGGAAGAGCAGAAGGCCTTGGCAGACGAACTGCTTGGCAGCGAAAAGAACCGTCGCGAGCACGAATACGTAGTGAAATTCATGCGCGAAGTGTTCGCCCGCAATTGCTATAACGTTGATATTCCCACAACGCCGCAGATCAAGGTGCTGAAGCATGTGCAGCATCTGCATACGCCCGCAGCGGCGCAGGTCATGGAGGGCACCACGCTTATGGGCCTTGCCAGCCAGCTGCATCCCACCCCGGCGCTTTCTGGTACCCCGGTGGGCGAAGCGCTGATGACGCTGCGTGAAGCCGAGGGCTACAATCGCGGCTTTTTCGGTGGCGCGGTGGGCTATGTGAACGCCGATGGCGATGGGGAATTTTCCGTGGCTATCCGATCGGGTGTGTTCGACGGTGAGCGCGGCTGGCTCTATGCTGGGTGCGGCATTGTGGAGGGTAGCGATGCTGCTGCGGAATTCAACGAGATCGATCTGAAGCTGAAAACCATCTTGAGTGCGTTTGAAGCGCCCGAGGACGAAGGGGACGAATAGGCCATGGCGGAAAAGGAAGCGGATTTGCTGGTTGACGAAGAGGATCAGGCAACCGATGCGCCCGAGCTTGCCATTACGCAAAAGAAGCGTGCGTTGGGCACTTATGTGGGTGCGTTCTTCGATGAGCTGATGCGCGCTGGCGTGCGCGATGTGGTGGTAAGCCCTGGCTCGCGTTCCACCCCGCTTTCGATGGTTGCCCACGAGGCTCATGCGCGATTTGGCTCGGCGTTCAACTTGTATCTGGATATCGACGAGCGCGGTGCCGCCTTTTTTGCTTTGGGCATTGCCAAGGCAACGGGGCGTGCCGTGTGCGTTATCTGCACATCGGGTACGGCGCTGGCAAACTACTATCCTGCGGTGATGGAAGCGGAGATTTCCCGCGTGCCCCTTATTGTGCTTTCGGGGGATAGGCCGGCGCGTCTGCAGGGGCTTGGCGCTCCGCAAACGTGCGATCAGAACAAGGCGTTCTCCGACCATGTGCGCCGCTTCTTCGCCATGCCCGAGCCGAGCGATAGCCCCAAGTACGTTGCCCATGTGCGCCAGGTTGCACGTGAAACAGTTATTGCCGCAGCTCCGGGGACTCATGCCTCGGCTCCCGTGCATGTGAATTTCCCGTTCGATGAGCCGCTGGTGCCCGACACTGCTATGCCCGATCTGTTCGATGCGGGTCGTGTTGCCGCCGCCGACGATCTTTCCGCCCTGGTGCGTACGGAACACGAGCTTTCTTCCCGCGATGCGGCTTCCCTGGTGGATTTCCTTGATTCCCATACTGTGGTGGTTCTTGCCGGCGAAGGAACATTTTCTGCTGAAGCGGTTGCAGACAGCACGCGCAGGGACAGGGAAGCGCAGGCGCTCCTTGCTTTTGCCGAGCGTTTCGATGCCCCTTTGCTTGCCGACCCGCTTTCCCACTTGCGCACGTACGGCCACCCTGCCGTTATCTGTGGATACGATCGCATTATGGGGTCGGATGAAATGCCTGCCTTCGACGCGGTGGTTCGCTTTGGGCGCTATCCGGTGTCGAAGCGCGCAACGCAGGCAATCGAAGCCTGCCAGGCCGCACAGATCGTGGTGGATCCGCTGACCACACGCGACTTCAATTCGCAGACCACCACGTTTGTGGCGGCGAACCCGCTCGATTTCGTAGTGGCTTTGCTTGAAGCGGGGACCGTTCCCAATCCAGAAGAATCTATGGCCTACGCACCCCTGCCGCAGAATGTTCACGAGTGGGGGCTTATCGACCGTGCCCGAACTGAACGCATATTGGCAACCGATTTCGCTGCCGATAGCCAGTTTGAAGGTTCTTACCTGCGTGCGATGCTGGAAGAAATTCCCGCAGAAAGCCTGCTGTTCACGGCAAACAGTATGTCGGTCCGCGCGCTCGATGCCTTCTACGTAAGCCAAGCGAAGCATCTTACCGTGCTGGCGAACCGCGGCCTTAACGGCATCGACGGAACCGTTTCCACGGCATTGGGCGCAGCGCAAAGCTTCAAGCAGACCGTTATGGTCACGGGCGATTTGACCTTGCTGCACGACCTGAATTCGCTGGCGCTGCAAGGGGAAATGCTTTTGCGTGAACGCCAAGGCTCGCCAAGGCCCAGCATCGTTATCGTGCTCTTGAACAATAATGGCGGTGCCATCTTCGACATGCTGCCGCAAAAATCTGACGAATCGTACTTCGAGAGGTTGTTCCTAACGCCTCAGAAGGTTGATTTTGCCGCCGCAGCGGGTGCCTTTGGGGTACCCACAGCTACGGTGCATACGGTGGCAGAATTCAAGCAGGCATTTAGCGGGTTCTTGGGTGAACAGGGTATATCCTTAATAGAAGTTCCCTTGCCCCTGACGGGAGTGCGGGAGCGCTACGATCAGTATTGGTAATGCGCATGTGCGCACGTGCTTGAGGGGAGCAACCGATGCACAATCACACTTGTGGCTGCGGTCACCACGAAGGGGATGCTGGCTGCGGCTCCCACGAACATGATCACGGCGAAGTATGCGCGTGCGGCGCTCATCACGTCTCGCCTGAAGTTGAGCCTCTGGCGTCAGCATGGAGCATGCTGGGCAAAACTTCCAAGGAACAAACGGTGCCGCCTACGCGCGAATTCGACTTTGACTGGGAAGGCCAGAAGATCCACGTATATCAGTGGGGCAAGGCCGATACCATCCCTGTTGTTTTGCTCCACGGCTTTATGCAGACGGGCTTAAGTTGGAGCATCATCGCCGCCGCCCTTTCAGGCAATCACTGCGCATACGCGCTTGATTTCCTGGGGCATGGCAGAAGCAGTAAGCCAAGCAACGTTGAGCTTTATCGCTACGACGCCATGGTGCGTATGGTGGAATCGTTCTTGGAGCAGGTTGCGTGTGTGGGGCATGAAGGCGCCAAGCGCCGCGCCCACGTTATGGGTTATTCCATGGGTGGACGCATTGCCCTGGGGTTGGCCTCTTCTGAAAAAGACCTGCTGTATTCGCTGATTCTGGAAAGCTGCAATTTTGGGCCTGAGGGCAATGAGCAGCGCGCTGCCGCAGAAGAGCGCAACGTTGGCTGGGCGCAACGGTTGCGCAATAACGGCATCGAAGAATTCGTAGAGTACTGGGAGACGCTGCCGCTTTTCGAATCGCAGCGTGAAATGGGACTCGATGAAGAGCTTCGCCCCGAGCGTTTGGCCAACGACGCTGAATCGATGGCGTTGTGTCTGGAAGGCGCGGGAAAGCACGCCATGCCCGATGCTTCTCAGGCGTTCGCCGTGGTGGCAAGCACCTGGGTACCCGTCAAGTACCTGTGGGGCTACGATGACTGCGGCAGCGAAGCGGTAGCGCATCAGTTGGAACACGACGGCATTGATGTGACCTCGTTTGGAACGGGGCACAACGTACACTTAGAGGCGCCCGTTCTTTACGGTACAGTAGTGCAGGAATTCTTGTCCGGCATAGAACCCAGGGGTGCAGCCCCAGAAGGTTCCGGGCATCAACAATAAGGAAGGACATCCATGAGCGATTTTCCTTGGGAAAAAGTTAAAGAATACGACGAGATCATCTACGAAAAGTACGATGGCATCGCCAAAATCACCATCAATCGCCCCGAGCGTCGCAACGCTTTCACTCCGAAGACGAACGTCGAGTTGTTTGACGCGTTTTCCCTTGCGCGTGACGACCAGGAAGTGGGCGTTATCATCCTTACCGGCGCTAACCACGACGGCAAGGACGAAGACCAGGCATTCTGTTCCGGCGGCGACCAGAAGGTGCGCGGCAACGGTGGCTATGTAGGAGAGGACAACATTCCGCGCCTGAACGTGCTTGACCTGCAGCGTCTTATCCGCGTAGTGCCCAAGCCTGTTATCGCTATGGTGAACGGCTACGCTGTGGGCGGCGGCCATGTTCTTCATATCCTGTGCGACCTTTCCATTGCGGCGGAAACCGCTAAGTTCGGTCAGACCGGCCCGCGCGTTGGCAGTTTCGACGGTGGCTACGGTGCCTCGTATTTGGCTGCTATCGTCGGCCAGAAGAAGGCTCGCGAGATTTGGTACCTTTGCCGCCTGTACACGGCAGCGGAGGCTCTGGATATGGGCCTGGTGAACAAGGTTGTTCCTTTCGACGAGCTGGAAGCCGAGTGCGTTTCCTGGGCTAGGGAAATGCTTCAGCTTTCGCCTACGGCCCTGCGTTTCCTGAAGGCATCGTTCAATGCTGCTACTGATGGCTATGCCGGTTTGCAGCAGCTTGCAGGCGATGCCACGCTTCTGTACTACACGTCTGACGAAGCGAAAGAAGGCCGTGACGCCTTCAAGGAAAAGCGCAAGCCCGACTTCGACAAGTTCCCGAAATTCCCCTGATCTGAAATTCCCTGATAAAGGATGTGACGGCAATGATTGCCCAATTGGCGGAAATGGCTTATCGCAAGGCCGGTCAGATGTTTTTCTGCGTGCAGAAGGATGCGCGCTCGGTAACGTTTAGCTATCGCCGCGCCCGCTTTGCTGCTGCGGCTCTGGCTCAGCAGCTTGCCAAGCGCGGTTACGGTCGTGGCACCACGCTTGCGTGCAATCTGTACAACGGTGCCGAAATCGTGATTCTTTCCTTGGCGGCGGCGTACGGCGGCTTCACGTTGGCGCTGCTGAATCCGCGTCTTTCCTACGAAGAGCGCAAGCTGCGCATCGTGGAGTTGGAAAACGCCACGGGCGAAGCCGGCATCGACGTATTGGAGCAGTCTGCGGTTGAGCGCCTGATGATCGATGCGACGGGCTACGGCCTTGCCGATTTTGCCGCTTTGCCGGAAGGCTCTGTTCCTCATGCCACGCAGTTCGAGGCGTTCGCCCGCGAATGCGAACAGGCGTGGGATGGCCAAGAGGCGGGCATTGTCATGTTCACATCGGGTTCTTCGGGAACCCCGAAGGCCACGCTTTTGCCGTGGAATTGCATCACCGGTGCCGCCACCGCGGCAAACCGCGCTTTGGCGTTGGAAAGCCGTGGTGTGTGGCAGATGGTGCTGCCCATGTGCCACATTGGCGGCTTCCAAATCATGGTGCGCTCTCTTCTGAGCGGTGGCTCGTTCATCGTGTACGAGCGCTACAACCCCGTGCGCGTGCTGAATGACGTGTTGAGTTTCCGTGTTACGCATATTTCTGTAGTGGATAAGATTCTGGCCGATTTGCTGGAAAACGATCGCGACAAGGTTATCGGGCAGTACGCATGCATTCTTTTGGGCGGTGCGGCGCTGAACGAAAAGACGCTGCGCATGGCTTTGCGCGCAAAAGCAAACTTGTACTCCAGCTACGGCATGACGGAAACTTCCAGCTTCATTGCCACGGCTCCGGTAATCCGCGGTTTCGATGGCGGGCTGGAGCTTCTGCCCGGCTACGATGCTCGCATCGTAAGCCCCGATGCCGATGGCATTGGCCAGCTGCACGTTGCGGGCCCTGGCATCTTCGAGGGTTACCTGAATGCTCGCAAAGCCATGAGCGCCGATGGCTATTTCGTTACCGGTGACAGAGCATCTATCGACCGTAACGGTCTTTTGCGTGTGTACGCGCGCACCGAAGACCTCATTATTTCGGGCGGCGAAAACATCTACCCGGCCGAAGTTCAGGATGTTCTGATGGGCATTCCCGGCGTGAAGGATGCCTATGTGTTCGGCACCGCCGATGAAACCTGGGGGTATCGCCCTGTGGCGTTCATCGAGGCCGACTATTCTGCCGAAGCCATCGCCCGCGACCAAGAAGAGTTTGGTATCGACCCTGCTCAGAGCTGCATTCGTCCGGCAACGTGTCCACAGGAATACGCCCATATGGTGCACGATTATCTGAATGGTTGCATGTCGAAGCTTCATCACCCCAAACATATTTTGGTGATGGACGAATTCCCGCGCACCATCGCCGGCAAGGTGGATCGACGTGCGCTGAAGCAGCGCTACGACAAGCGCATTGACATCAAGTCGCTTACCCTGTATCGCGTGAAGCAGCCCTTTTCCCATCCCGTGAAGACAGCCAAGGGCAACGTCGATTTCCGCGAATCGTTCTTCGTGGAAGTGGAAGACTGGGCTGGGCGCACGGGTATTTCCGAGTGCGTTTCGTTTGCCACCAATTGGTATCTGCCCGAAACCATCGGGGAAGATTACGCCGTAGTGCGCGACTCCATTGCCCCTGTGGTGTTAGGTGAGCGCTATCTGCATCCCAGCGAGGTTTCCGCTTCGCTTGCCACGTTCCCCGGTTTGGCGAAGTATCCCATGGCGAAAGCTGCGGTGGAGCCTGCCATCTGGGACTTGTACGGCAAGATCATCGGCCAGCCGCTTTCGAAGATGATTGGCGGCTCGAATGCCGAGAAGATTTTGGGCGGTGCCGTGGTGGGCATTGCCCCTGTTGAAGAAGTGCGTGCGGCGGTAGACAGCCTGGTAGACCAGGGGTACACCCGTGTGAAGATGAAGATCGAGCCGGAAACCGCACTCGAATGCGTGGCTGCTGTGCGCGCCGACCATCCCGACTTGACGCTGATGCTTGACGCCAACCAGTCGTTCGACGAATCGTATCTGAACGTGCTGTATAAGCTCGACGCATTGAACCCTGCATGCATCGAGGAACCTTACAATCCGAACTACGTTCCCAACAGTGGCGAGCGCAACCTATTCGTGCGCCTTTCGCTGCTGCAGGATGAACTGAAAACCATGGTATGTCTGGACGAATCGGTGGTAACCGCAAGCGATATGGAAGCAGCCATGGGGTTGGACAACCTTCGTTGCTATGCCTTGAAGATTGCGAAGTTCGGCGGCATTCAGCCCACGCTCGACTTCTACCACTGGATGCGCAGCCTTGGCAAAACGGTTTGGATGGGCGGCATGTTCGACACGGGCGTTTCGAAGCGCATGCACGCGGCTTTCGCAACCTTGCCAGGCATGGATTTGCCGCCCGATGTTTCGGATTATTCGGCATATTTTGCTCACGATACCGCCCTTCCCCCGTTGGAGCTTGAGCACGGCGAATTGGTGCTGAATGCGCCCAAGAACCCCGTCGGCCTCGGCTGCATCCTGGACAAGGAGTACCTGAAGTCCATTGCAATCGACGAAGTAACGGTTACCACCGAAGGATAGTGTTTTTTGCCATGCGAAAAAAGCTGCTGGTTGTTGTTGCCGTGTTTGCCTTAGCGCTTTGCATACCCGCCATGGCATTTGCAGCCAATTCGGCTTTCGACAAGGGAACGGTGGAAAGCACAAGCTACGTTGACTCCTATACGGGCAATGCTTTCCTTATGGAGCGCGATGCGCTGAATCTTACTGTTGAGCGCGACCTGTACTGGGCGGGAGACACGTTGAACGCCAGGGGCCTTGAAGTAGGCGGAGGAACCGGCGGCAGCGCTTTGCTTGCTGGCAGCACGTTGAACGTGGCTTCTTCCACTATTCACGGTAGCTTGCGTGCGGCAGGCCAGACTGTCAACGTTTCTTCGACGACGGTGGGGAACAACATCACCGTTGCCGGGCAGAATGTGTCTATCGCATCCGATGTTTCCGCAGGTGGTGTGTATGCTGCTGGTTCGAATGTGAGTGTATCGGGAACCTATCAGGGTGCAGCTTTTGCCGCGGGAACGGTTAACCTTGCCGGGTCCTACGCAGGTGATGTTAACGTTTCGGCGGGTACAGTAAACGTTTCGAAGGGCACCACGGTGGGCGGCACGCTGAGGGTGCCGAACAATGCGCAGGTTACCATCGAAGAAGGCGCCAACGCTCCTAACGTAAGCTATGTTGACGACGCCCTGGTTTCTGCCGTTTCTGAAGAATCGGAACAGAACCCGTTTTCGGTGATTGGGCCGTTGCTGTTTTCGTGCATGGCTCATGCCTTGCTGGTGCTGCTGTTCTTCTTCTTGATTAAGGGAGCAATGGAAAGTGCCGTCAAGCTTACGGAAACGAAGCTTTCGCGCATGTTCATGTTGGGCTTTGTGGCGTTTTTCGTGCTGCCCCTGCTGGGTCTCTTCCTGCTATTCCCGCTTGTTACGGCCCCCATTTCTGCGCTGATATTCATCTTCATTGCGGTGCTGTGGATGTTTTCCATCCCGTTTGCCGGCTACGTGTTGGGGCGCCGCTTGTTCGAGGGCATGGCACCTTTGGGCGCGGGCGTGATAGGAACGCTTGTCCTTACCGCTGTTTGCTATATCCCGTATCTGTTCTTCGTGGTGCCAACCGTATGTTCCATCTTCGTTGCAGGCTACCTTACGCAAAGCTTCTTGGACAAGCGAGTGGGGAAATAGGGCCAGGTACCAGATTCCCATTTTCGGCTTCAGGCCACTTCTAATAATGAATGCTTTAGGGCTGTCGGGCTTCCGGCGGCCCTTTTTAGTGGGATCCGGCACCTTTCTTTATTTTCCATTTATAGCGTGAATCGGTCTTTAATTCAAAAAATATGGCACGTAGCCCAATTCCTTTGGCGAATGCACCATTTTCCCTGTTATAAAGAGAGAGGGGTTCGTATATACGAACGTTACGAACATACCTATTATCTGCGACGATTCAGTTGAAGCGCCTTTCTTCGCACGGCAAAAGTGGGTTGGACGGTACGCAGATATCCCCTTGTGTTGAAAAACTTGGCAGCATCGGGAGAAGCATATGCTAGCAAACGAAAGCAAGATTGGGGATCGAAGATGAAGCGAATACGACCATTACTGGCAATGGCCTTTGCGCTTGCTCTTATATGCTTGGGCGGCAGCTTTGCCTTTGCAGACGACGAGGGCGGCAACCGTTCCATGCGGGGGGGGCGGCTTCCGTGGCAGATCCGTCTTCCATGGACGATTGGGCGGTGATTCTTGGCGGCGAAACGCCTAACACCGCGAACACCGGTCGAATATGGACGGACAAAACCGTATCAACCGACACAATTACCACGAGCAGCGGAAGCGTCATTAATCGCGGGGATTCAGCGTTCATAACGGCTCTTTCGGCGCTCTCGTCCACTTCAAATGTGAAATCCTCTTCAACCACGCCGCTCGACATTGTGCTGGTGCTTGATGCTTCGGGCTCGATGGACGACTCCATGGATGACGGTACGAAGCGCATCGACGCGTTGAAGAGCGCGGCAAATAACTTCGTGAACCATATTGCCGAGCAGAACCAGGGCATCTCCGATTCATCAAAGCAGCATCAGGTTTCCATCGTGAAGTTTTCGGGCGATAAATCTGCTGCTGTAGGCAACGACACGTACTATAGAGGCGGATACAAATATAACTACAGCCAGGTTATGAAGGCCATGTCCCCTTGCACGGATGCGGCCGCATTCAGGAACACCATTAACTCCATCAACCCCGCTGGTTCCACGCGTGCCGACTACGGCTTGCAGCTTGCCGATAGCCAAACTTCTAACCGCGAAGATGCCAAGAAGATCGTTATCTTCTTCACCGACGGTTCGCCTACTTCTTCTAGCGGATTCGAGTCGGAGGTTGCCAGCAGCGCGGTATCCGCAGCGAAAGCCATGAAGGATAAAAAAGCCACCGTGTATACCGTTGGCATCTTCAGCGGTGCAGATCCCTCTGCTGATCCTTCGGGAGCAAGCAACGAAAACAAATTCATGCATGCGGTTTCCAGCAACTACCCTGAAGCCGCCTATACCCAGAACAGCGGATTCTGGGGAGGCTGGGATTGGAACCTGGGTACGCGTCCCGATGGTTCCGACTTCTACAAGTCTGCCACGAACGCTGATGAGCTGAAAAAGGTATTCGATGACATTTCTTCCGAGATAGTTAAGGGGTCGGGCTACCCGACGAACGCCACTGAGGGCGCTGAGCATACGAGCGGCTACATTACCTTCGATGACGCGTTGGGCGCCTATATGCAGGTTGATAGCTTCAAGGCCATTGCGCTGAACGGGCAGACTTTCGAAAATCCCACGAAAACCACTGCAGGTAATGTGGATACGTACACCTTCGACGGCACGGTAGCCATGGGCGACAAGAGCGTAAGCTTGGGCAACGTGGTGATCACGGTAACCAAGTCTACTGACCTTGCCGTCGGCGACAAGGTTCAGGTGAAGGTGCCGGCAGCGCTGATCCCCCTGCGTAGCTACAACGTGGACCAAAAGTCTATGACCATGACAGTTTCGGACACCAAGCCGATTAATGTTGTGTACACGTCGAGCCTGAAGCCTGGGGTGGAAAGCCTGTTGGCAAACCCCGATGACGCCATGTCGGAGTACCTGCAGGCGAACTCCCAGGAAGGCAAGGCTTCGTTCTACAGCAACGACTGGAAACAGGGCTACCTGGGCAACACCATTGCGAACTTCGAGCCCTCAAGCGACAACATCTACTATTACTTCACCAGCGACACGCCTATCTATACTGATGAAGCGTGCACTCAGCGCGCCCACCAGGTAGTTAAGGGTAATACCTATTGGTACAAATATTCGTACTACGAAATGACTAATGCGGGTAGCGGTACCGTGGAGGAGAAGGAAAAGGTCATAAGCTTCAGCGGCGCTGATGTCGAGGCCATCGAGGGCTCCATCGGGGTGGACAGCCAGGGTGCCTACTTCAAGGCAGGTACTGCTCGACTGACGTATCTTAACGAGCTTTACAAGGCAAAAGCCCCTAATGAGACTGGGACTGCCGTTGACGTGCTGAACCCGAAATGGGTTGGTGCAGGCCAGGTTGGGGCCTACTTGGGCAACAACGGCAAGCTTTCCGTTGACCTTCCCGGTACTTTGGCGGTAACGAAAGAGCTTAAGGTGCCCGACGGGTACAGTGCTAACGACTTCGCAGACGACTCATTCAAGTTTACCGTTGCGATGCCAGATGGCGCAAACAAGAGCTTTAGCGCTGTGGTGAAGAACGCCAACGGCGAGCAGCAGGGCGACGCGTTTACCCTGAAGTTCGACGAAGAGGGCAAGGCAAGCCACAACCTGAAGGCAGGCGAAACGCTGTACGTGTATGGCCTTGCTGGCGGTTGGAACTACACGGTTACCGAATCCGATCGTGATGGATTCACCCAAGCTGGAACAGGCCTTACGGGCACTATTACAGCTGGTGGAACGGCAAATGCGAAAGTAGTGAATACCTACAGCGCATCGGGCACGCTTAAGGGCGAGGATTCCCTTAAGGGCGAAAAGGTGCTTACGGGCCGAGACTGGAACAGCACCGATAAATTCACGTTCCTTCTGGAAGCACCCGAAGGCCCTGTTGGTGTTCCTGTGCCTGAAGGGGCCAACAATGGCAAAGCAACCGTTGAGGTGACCCAGGATGGAGCTTCGGCTGATACACCGGTTTCGTTTAACTTTGGCGACATTACGTATACCAAGCCCGGTGTATACACCTACGAGATTCGTGAATCGAAAGAACTCAGCGTATTGAATCCTGGCGTAAGCGCATCGGAGGCATTGTATGAGGTTACGGTAACGGTTACTGACGAAGGCCATACCGGCAATTTGACGGTAAATTCTGAAATGAAGAAGCTGCTTTCTGACGATGGCAACACGGTGGAATCGCCAGCGACGGTTGCATCTTTCGTGAACGAATACGACACCCAGGAGGTTAAGTGGGCGCCCGTTGGAGAGAAGAAGTATACCGATTCGACTGATGCGCGTCCCCTTGAGCGGGGTATGTTCCATGTAATTGCTTGCACGGATGATCCAACTGCGCCCTTGCCCAAGCTTGATAACGATCAGGAGATTTCGGGCGTACATAACGGTGTAACCTACCGCGGCGCGGTAGTTTCCGTGGACGCGAACGGTGCCATTGCATTCCCGCGAGCAACATATACTTACAGCAACCTGGGCCAGGGGCAGACTGAAAAGACGTTCACCTACAAGATCATGGAAGTGGTCTGGGATGGCAGCAATTGGCGCTCCGTGGAGGATGCCCTTAAAGACCCGAACTTTAATTCTGCAGGCGTTAGGTACGACCCGACGATTTGGACCGTCAACGTAACCCTCAAGAACGACAATAAGGTGTTGGTGCTGAGTGCTCAGTACCTGAAAAATGGCGTTCCCGTTCAGGGAGCTTCCTTCCAATTCGCAAACAGCTATGACCCCAAGCCTGCAACGGCAACAATTGACGGCACCAAGACTTTGACGGGCCGCGACATGGCGGACGGCGAAACCTTCGGATTTGAGCTTTCCGCTGCAGACGAAACTACGCAGAATGCGGTAACGGCGGGCACTGTGACGCTGCCCGGTGCGGCTACTGTATCGGGTGCCAAGGCCGATGAAGTGAAGGGCTTCCAGTTTGGCGAGATCACCTTTAAAAAGCCGGGCGAATACACCTTTAACGTGAACGAGACGAAGTGGAATGGCGAAGCGGTTCCTGCTGCCGACGGAAACGGCATGCAGTTCGATCGCAGCACCAAGACGGTGAAGGTAACGGTGACCGACGACCATACCGGCTCGCTCAAGGCCGAGGTGACCTATCCGAATGGTGCGGTAGCGTTCACCAACAAGTACGCAACGAGCAGCACGTATAACGGCATTCAGGTTGAAAAGACTTTGACCGGCCGCGACATGAAGGCTGGAGAATTCGGCTTCGTTATTGAAGGCAACGATGCCTCTGAGGCACTTCTTGCCGACAGCGATAAGCAGTTCACCAACCCGAATGATCGCGCCGAGGGCATTGCCGATGTGATGACGAAGATCGCGGGACACACCTTTACCCAGGCCGATAGCGGCAAGCACTTCGAGTTCACGGTTAAGGAAGAAATTCCCGAAGGAGCAGTTCAGGACCAGGCAACAGGGCTTTGGTACGTTGAGGGTAAAGGCCTGTACTACGACGGGGCAAACCATGTTGTGACCATCGATGTTGCCGACGACGGCAACGGCCAGCTGACGACAACCACCAAGGTCGACGGCCAGGAAACCAATGTGGTCTCTTTCGCCAATAAGTACCGCGCTCAGAATGTTTCGTTCGATACAGCAAATGCTCAGCTGAACAAGATCCTGCAGGGCCGCGACTGGCTTGACAGCGATTCCTTCGACTTCACCATCACCGCGCTTGATGGCGCGCCGATGCCTAAGCGCGATGGCAGCGAAGTGTCTTCCGCAACGGTGAAGTCGCCCAATTCGAAGGATGGCGATTCGGTATCGTTCGACTTTGGTCAGATTGAGTTTACGTCCGATATGGTGAAGGATGCTCCTGGCCATACGCGTACGTTCGCCTATGAGGTGACTGAAACTGCTGGCAACTTGCCCGGTATTCAGTACAGCACCAACAAGGCTACTATCCAAATTACGGTAAGCGACAACGGCGAGGGCCAGCTGGTCGCTTCGGCAACCACGCAGAACGGAAGCTTTGAAAACCGCTATTCCGCTGAGTTGAACTACACGGCAGCAGGTGGCTTGAACCTTGCTAAGACGCTGACTGGTCGCGATATGGCCGATGGTCAGTTCACCATTAAGATCACGCCTAATGACGAGGCGTCGGCAGGCCTGTTCGGTTTGCCAGGGGAAGGCCGTGAGGTTTCGATGCCTGCGGCTAACGATGGAGTGCAGGTTACGAAGTCTGCGTTGACTGGCGATGTAGTGCTAGCGCAGCGAGACGCGGGTAAAACCTACAGCTATAAGGTGGTTGAGCAAGGCACGGCGCCTAGTGGCTACACCTACGACACGGCAGAACGCACGGTAACGATTACCGTTGAGGGCGATCCTGCGAATGGCACGCTGAAGGCAACCACGGTTGTTTCCGGTGGCCCCGATGGCGACAAGGCCTATGTGTACAGCAGCGATGCCGTTGGTACGCAGGAAAAGGCAGTTGTACCTTTCAACAACAGCTATGCAGCTTCGGGCGAAGTCGGCATTACTGCTACCAAGAGCCTGACTGGCCGTAGCCTGACTGACGGCGAGTTCGATTTCGCGCTGAAATACGCTAACGGCATTGAAGATGTGGCTGCGGCAACCAACGACGCCAGTGGCAACGTTGATTTTGGCAGCATCAAATACACCACCGAAGGCCTTGCCAAGCTGGTAGCGGATGGCCATGCCGTAAAGACGGTGAAGGACGGTAAGCCTGCGTGGAAGATTGATTACGTAGCTTACGAAAAAACCGATGTCTTGCCTGGTGGCGTTTCCGCTCAGACGCAGCCGATTGTGTTCACGGTGATGGTTGTGGATAACGGTGACGGAACACTTGCCGCAACGGCTAATACGACGGGCAACGGCCTGGTGTTCGAGAACGTGTACTCCACAGGCGGTCCGATTGAGATGGGCCTTTCCGGCGTCAAGATCCTGAAGGCCGGCGAGGGCTTGACCCCTGCAAGCATCGAGGGCAAGTTCACCTTCACGGTAACGTCCGACGATCGCTATGCCCCGATGCCGGCGAGCACCTCCGTCAAGAACGACGCCAACGGCAACGTTGATTTCGGCAGTATTGCATTCTCGCTCGACGACCTGAACAAGGCTTTGGGCGCTACCAATACCCGAGCTACGGATACCGACAACTCCGCATCCTCCAAGGCCGATGATCAGGGCAGCCAGGGCGCAGAGGGCCAGAATGGCGCGGCAGACTCCGATGCGGCCGGCCAGGCCGACTCCGAGCAGGGTAGTGCTGTAGATTCCGGTAACGGCGCCGAGAGCCAGGGAGCTGTGATGGCTGCCGACGATGGCCAGGGCAAATCTTCCGCCAAGACGGTGGCGAATGATGCCGACACGAAGGCTGTGGTAGGCGATGCCGATGCAGCAAAGAGTGCTTCTGACCAAACGCAGAGCAGCGAACCTTCCACCAGGGCTGGCGTTTCCCGCTCGCACATCTTCACCTACAAGGTGACGGAAAGCGGATCTGCCGCTGGCGTGACCAACGATGCTAATGTCACCAAGACGGTGAGCTTCAAGGTGACCGACGACGGCAACGGCAAGCTGACGGTGGAGCGCTTGGGTGCTGCTTCCGACCCGGCGTTTGCTTTCACCAACACGTATTCGGTACAGCCGACCGATTCTAGCGTGACCGACCAGGTTAAGGTGACGAAGCAGCTTACGGGACGCGATATGGCTGCCGGCGAGTTTGCCTTCGAGCTGCTCGAGGGCAACGACGTGGTGGCCACGGGCACCAACAGTGCAGACGGCAGTGCGGCGCTGAGCCCGATCACTTACACCAAGCCCGGCACCCACAGCTATATGCTGCGCGAGGTGGGCGGCGGCACCCACAAGGCTGGCGTTGAGTACGACGGAAGCGTGTTCGCCGTGACCACGACTGTAACCGATAACGGCAACGGCACGTTGTCGGTGGCCCACAAGGTTGACAACGATGCGAATGCGGTTGGGTTCACTAATTCGTACGCGCCGGCAGCCACCTCGGTGACGCTGGGTGCCTCGAAGGTGCTCAACGGTAAGAGCCTTGAGGACGGCGAGTTCAGCTTCGCGCTTGAGGGCGAAGACGGCACGCAGCTTACTGCCGGAAACGATGCGAACGGCATGGTAGTGTTCCCCGCCATCCAGTACAGCGAGGCCGGCATGTACCAGTACACCCTTTCCGAAGTGAAGGGCAGCGAGACTGGCGTAACCTACGACGAGGCGGCTTACGCAGTTACCGTTGCCGTTGAGGACGACGACGAGGGCAGCCTGGTTGCCACCGTTTCCTACGAGGGTGGCAAGGCTCCGGTGTTCAACAACACCTATCAGGAGCCGGAAGGCCCGGCTGCGGCTGACGACCCGGTTTCCTTCGTAAAAGCTGCGGTTTCCGGGGCAGCCAAGACAGGCGACAACCTGCTGGGCATCGCTGGGGCGATTGCTGCAGTAGCGGCGGTTGCAGCGGCTGTGGCCGTGGTTTCCCATCGCAAGAAGGGCAAGCACGCTAAGAGGTAGTGGGGATATAGGGACAGGTCCCGCTTCCCCGCTTAGCCATAGCGCACGATGATAGAGCCTCGCTCGCGTGATTGATCGCAAGCGAGGCTTTTTGTTGGGCGGGAAAAGGCCTCGGGCTCATAACCCGGAAGTTGTTTGTTTGGGTCTAATATCCACGAATAAGATTCTCCGTCCAAAGTGGACGCCCCTTTGGATACCTAGAAATCCCTTGGTTCCTTATGGTCCAGGGGG
>ENA-ORUG01001674-ORUG01001674.1-human-gut-metagenome-genome-assembly--contig:-NODE-1674-length-18448-cov-11.336976_pt1 | contig 18448 bp, 14 predicted proteins | sample MGYA00242079_ERZ509207 | MGnify/ENA primary metagenome ERZ509207 (study PRJEB26280, sample SAMEA2338780) | human gut metagenome | biome: human gut; feature: human-associated habitat; material: faeces...
GAATGATTCAGCAGCTGCATTCGTGGAACGATTGTTATAAAAGTTCAATATTTCACCATTATGCTCATAAGAGAAAGGCTGCCTATTCCTGATATGTTTAGGTTTGAATATATTGATTAAAACAATGTGTGTGTTTATCGTCTGCAGGAGTGCTCGCTATTGGTCGGTTAAATGCAAATGTAAGTTTGTTGTTTGGAGAAAAATGAAAGGACGCATAAAAAAATGCGCCCTTTCATTTTTTTTCTTCTATTTGATTTCAGATGAAATTGCTTTGTTATATGTGATAGTCTTTGTTCTTTCTTTATTGCATGTCGTGTTGGGTGATAAATTCTTCTGCGCGCTTTAAATCTTCGGGAGTATCAATTCCTATGGTTTCAACGCGGGTAATGCCTACTTTTATGCGGTATCCATTTTGAAGCCATCTGAGTTGTTCCAAACTTTCAGCAAGCTCTAGGCTTGATTGTGGTAATTTTGTTATTTCTGACAAGACATTAGCCCTGTATGCATAAAGTCCAATATGCTTTAAATATGTGAATTTGTTTATCCAATTTGATTTTTCTTCTCCGCGTATATAGGGTATTATATTCCTGCTAAAATACATGGCAAAGCCATTGTTGTCGCAAATGAGTTTTGGGGAATTGGGATTCTCTAAATCGTTTATAGAGTCTTTTTCAGTAAATGGCCTGCCTAAAGTCGCAATCATAGTTTCTGGGTCATCGAAACATCTGCGTATTGTTTCTATTTGGGTCTTGTGAATAAATGGCTCATCGCCTTGGATGTTGATTATGACGTCAAATTTTTTTTCTATAATATTTACTGCTTCTTCTATTCTGTCAGTCCCACTTTTGTGATTAGGGGATGTCATAATAGCATTTCCTCCAAAGCTTTCCACCGCGTCCTTAATCCTTTCGTCGTCAGTGGCGACGTATACGTCGTCAAGCACTTTTGAAACTTTTTCGTAAACATGTTGAATTACGGGTTTTCCGCCTAAAATGGCTAATGGTTTTCCGGGAAAACGTGTTGACGAATATCTTGCTGGTATGATTCCTACAAAGTTCATAGTATTTCTGTTTTAATATTTTTGCAAAGATACTAATATTTATCAATAAATATATTCGTAAAACCGATTTTGAAAAAATAATTTTGCAGTATGGTTATTTTTTATTACTTTTGGTGATAAATTTAAAAAGAAAAATCGTGAAGAACTATATATTGCTTTTATTTTGTGCTGCTTTGCCTCTAATATGTAGTGCGCAAAAGATAACATTAGGCTCATGTGAGACTAAAGATGGTGGAACATACCAGGGTGAAATGGCTTCTGGAAAACCTCATGGGAAAGGTAAAACTGTTTATAAAAACGGGGATACTTATGAAGGTGAATATGTGAAAGGAAAGCGTCAAGGATATGGAGTTTATACTTTTTCAGATGGGGAGAAGTATGAAGGAGAATGGTTCCAAGATCAGCAACACGGTAGAGGGACATATCATTTTATGAATAATAACAAATATGTTGGATTATGGTTTCGTGATTATCAGCAGGGCCATGGCGTAATGTGGTATTACAACGGCGACAAATATGACGGCGATTGGTATCAAGATAAACGTACCGGAAAAGGAACATACACTTATAGCGGTGGTGCCTATTATACTGGTGAATGGAAAGATGACAAGAAAACAGGTAAAGGATTCTTTGATTGGGGCGACGGGACAACATATGATGGTATGTGGCTAGATAATTTGCGCTCAGGAAAAGGAACAAATCATTATGCTGATGGAGATGTATATATCGGTGATTGGTTAGATGATGTTCAAAATGGGAAAGGTATATATAAATTCCAAAATGGCGATATGTACGAGGGTGATTATGTTAGAGGAAAACGTACGGGTGAAGGTATTTTTACTTTTGCTAATGGCGATAAATATACCGGACATTTTACAGAAGGAGATAAGGATGGCCATGGAGTCTTACGTTGGAAAAACGGTGACGTATATAATGGCTATTGGAAGGCTGACAAACAAAATGGCCTAGGTAAATTAACTAAAAAAAATGGAGATGTATTTGAAGGTAATTTTAAAGACGGCGTTTTTGACGGTGAAATTATAATACATTTCTCAGACGGAAGTAAATTCAAGGGTATTTATCGTCGTGGTAAAAGAAATGGTCGGGCTTTAGAAGTCGATAAGGACGGACGACGTTTTGAAGGTTCTTATAAAGATGATAAGCGTGATGGTAAATATGTTGAGAAAGACAAAAATGGCAACATCGTTTCTCAAGGTATGTACATTTTAGGAAATAAGGTTCAATAATTAATTAAAATAATATTTATGGTTATAGATACACTGGAAAATTTAGAGAAATATGTTTCTTTAAATCCATTATTTAATGATGTAGTTGATTTCTTGAAGTCAAATGATTTAAATAAGTTAAGTGAAGGAAAGCATCTGATTAAAGGCACAGATTTATTCGTAAATATACAAGTGGCAAAAGGTAAATCATGTGAAAGTGCTTTGCTGGAAACTCATAAGAAAATGATTGATATCCAGATACCTTTAAGTACGTCAGAGACGTATGGATATACTCCATTAAAGGATTTGCCTGAAGCAGAATATAATGAAGAAAAAGATATAACAAAATATGAAGGAGCTGCTGCTACGTACGTTACCTGTAAGCCCGGCGAGTTTGCTATATTTTTCCCTCAAGACGGTCATGCTCCTTGTATTTCTGAACAGGCAGAAATAAAGAAGGCCATATTTAAAGTCTTAGCATAATTTTGCTGAGAGTATCAAACAATAATGTTATTATAAAAAGTTTTTAAGGAGGTATCATGGTTACCAGAAAAGCCAAATCATTAAATAATAAGGCTAAAACGGATAGTAAAGCGGCAAATGAGCCGAAACATATTGGCTTAGTTGTTAATGATGGTTATCTCGCGCCTTATGAAGATGCCATAAGAGGGCGGCATGATCATGCCTTGTGGAAATTAGGCCAGCTGACTCGTAATGGTAAAATATCATTAGAGGATTTTGCCAGTGGGTACGATTATTATGGCTTGCATAAATTATCAAGAGGCTGGGTCTTTAGAGAGTGGGCGCCTAATGCGACAGAAATTTATCTTGTCGGCGATTTCAATAATTGGCAAGAGACAGAAAAGTATAAAGCCAAGCGTATAGAAGGAACCGGAAACTGGGAATTGAAAATCTCAGAGAAAGGTATGAAGCATGGTGATTTATACAAAATGCATGTTTATTGGAATGGAGGGTCTGGAGAACGCATTCCGGCATGGTCTCAGCGAGTTGTGCAGGATGAAGAAACAAAAATATTCTCAGCCCAAGTCTGGAATCCTGAAAAGCCTTATGTGTGGAGGAAAAAGAAGTTTAAACCAAATAAGAGTCCGCTTCTGATATATGAGTGCCATATAGGAATGTCGCAAGATGCGGAAAAGGTTGGTACTTATACTGAATTTAAGGAGAATGTGTTGCCGAGAATAATTGAGGATGGTTATAATTGTATACAAATTATGGCAATACAAGAGCATCCTTATTATGGTTCTTTCGGTTATCATGTAAGTAGTTTCTTTGCTGCTTCAAGCAGATTTGGTACTCCTGAAGAACTAAAGTCTCTTATTGATGAAGCTCATCGCAACGGCATAGCAGTGATTATGGATATTGTTCATAGTCATGCTGTTAAGAATGAAGTTGAGGGATTGGGTAATTTAGCAGGTGATCCTAACCAATATTTTTATCCAGGTGACAGGCATGAGCATCCCGCATGGGATAGCTTGTGTTTTGACTATGGTAAGGATGAGGTTATGCATTTCTTGTTGAGCAATTGTAAATATTGGCTTAAGGAATTCCATTTTGACGGCTTCCGTTTTGACGGCGTTACTTCCATGCTTTACTATAGTCATGGTTTAGGAGAGGCTTTCTGTAATTATGGTGATTATTTCAACGGGCATGAAGATGATAATGCAATATGTTATCTTACTATTGCTAATAAACTAATTCATGAAATTAATCCTAATGCTATAACAATTGCAGAGGAAGTAAGCGGTATGCCGGGGCTTGCAGCTAAGTTTGAGGATGGCGGATACGGCTTTGACTATAGGATGGCAATGAATATTCCTGACTATTGGATAAAGACGATAAAGGAGCAAAGTGACGAAAACTGGAAGCCTAGCAGTATTTTCTGGGAAGTAAAGAACAGGCGTCCGGATGAAAAGACTATAAGTTATTGTGAAAGTCACGATCAGGCTTTGGTAGGTGACAAAACAATTGTTTTCCGTCTTATTGATGCGGATATGTATTGGCATTTCAAAAAAGGCGACGAAAATGAGGTCGTTCATCGTGGAATAGCTTTGCATAAAATGATACGTTTAGTAACTGCTGCTGCAATTAATGGCGGATACCTTAACTTTATGGGAAATGAGTTTGGGCATCCTGAATGGATAGACTTTCCTAGAGAGGGTAATGGTTGGAGCTACAAATACGCAAGAAGACAATGGAATTTGGTAGACAATAAAGATTTGTGCTATCATTATCTGGGTGATTTTGACCGTGAAATGCTTAGCGTTATCAAGAGTGTGCGTAATTTCCAACGGACGAACGTACAGGAGATTTGGCATAATGATGGTGACCAGATATTGGCTTTTATGCGTGGCGATTTGATATTTGTGTTTAATTTTAATCCTACACGATCCTTTACTGATTACGGATTCTTGGTTCCTACAGGATCTTATGATGTTGTATTGAATACTGACGCTAAAAAGTTTGGTGGAAATGGACTTGCTGATGACAGTATGACTCATATGACAAACTTTGATCCTCTTTATGTAAAAGATCATAAGGAATGGTTAAAACTTTATATCCCTGCTCGGTCAGCCGTGGTCTTAAAGAAAAATTAATATGACACAAGAAGTCAAGACAAACAATAGCACATTAGTTAATTCTGTATGTGCTATTGTTTTCATATTATTTACTTTTGTATATTTATATTTCTTCCAGTCTGATATTATTGCTATGGAGCAACATGTCTTGTCTGGAGGCATTACTCATTACAACAAAACCATAGGTGCGGTATTGCTTACAGTGGTACTGTTTCTTGTCAAACTTGGCGTGAGTAAGTTAACGAGGTTTGATGGATGGATTAATATTCTGAATTATTTGCCATCATTAATGTTTCTCGCTGTTTTGACATCCGGGAATCAGGATTTCGATGTTAGTTTATTTCCAACCAATGTTATAGTAATCGTATGCATTGTTATAATATTGTATGCAATTTTTGCTGTTTTGTCTAGACAGAAGTCAATATTCTATATTGATACGTCTTATAGAGGAAGTTTGACCGGAGGATTGTGGAAGAGTCTTTTGGCTTTGTCTGCTATGTTGTTGATGGTATGTGCTTTGGGAAATACAAATGAGATTTTTCATTATCGTTTAAGGATAGAGCATTTATTAGAGTCAAATGATTATGATGATGCTTTGAGCGTAGGCGAGAAGTCTGATGATACGGATCCTGATTTAACTATGTTGAGAATTTACGCTTTGTCGCGTACAAAGCAATTGGGTGAACGTTTGTTTGAGTATCCTATACCTAAAGGCGGTTCTGATATATTATTGCCTGATGGGGTGAATGTCAAATGTATGATGTTTCCTGAAACAGAGATATTCAAGCAGCTTGGTATACGAAAGATGGGAAAGATGAAGCCTCTTGAGTATCTGTTGTATCTGGAAAATCATGGTCTGGCAATGAAGTCTGTAACAGACTATATATTATGTGGTTATTTGTTAGATAAAAATTTAGATGGATTTGTGAACATAATTAAAAACAAATATAATCTAAGCTCACCTGCTTTGCCAAAGCATTATAGAGAGGCGCTCACATTGTATACACATTTAAGGTCGAATCCTGTCTTGGTCTTTCATAGCGAGATAATGGATGCTGACTATGCGGATTTTCAAAAACTTGAAGAAAAGTACAATAACAAGTCAGAGCGTTTTTCTTATGTTAAAGACACTTATGGAGAAACATATTGGTTTTATTACTTTTACCAATAAATTTCACTTGGAGTAGATGACCATCGTAAATGAAAACAGAAGGATACGGCATGAAAATGTATCCTTCTGTTTTTTTTGTTTATATAATTATTTATTTTTAATTTTTTGTTATAACAACTTTTATGCTGTCTGCTTGAAGTCTTGCCTTTAGCCAATCTGTGATTTTGCTCCTTTCGAGTTCTTTCATATTGGCTTTTGCTTTAACGCCAATAACGGCCAATGTGTAATGTTTAACCTTTAATGAATCTGTGTTTACATAACTGGCATTAGACAGACTTATGTCGTCAACGTTCTCGAATAATGACTTAATTTCCTTTGCTACTGCAGGTGCCATAATGTCATATTTTGTATATTGGTCAAGGCTTTTCTGAAGTTCAGATATTTTTGCTGTTTCTTCACGAACCATATCTGAGTAGTTATCGTTAGATGTTCGCATATTTGTCAGTCTGTTGTTGAGCATCATTAATGATGTTGACTCAGAGCCTTGTATTACCTCAAGTTTATACTGCCGGATATTATAATTCTGCATTTCTTTCTCAGCTTTTGCAATAGCACTGTCTGACAGTTCCTTTCCTACGGCGACAACACGTAATGTGAGACTGTCGTTGTTGGCTTCATATGAAATAATTCTTGTGCCAGTACTGTCTAATTGTTCTTTTACAAATTTGCTGAGATTGCTTTTAAATACGCTTGTTTTTACAATACTGTATGTCATGAAGCCTGCCGGTATCATTGTGGCAACTACAATGATAATAATGTATTTCTTTACTGTAGTTTGTCTTTCATGGTCGACAAATTGTTTTTCCTTGAATTTAAGCATTCTTACGCCAATATATGTGGCGAGGGCAATGAATACCGTATTAATAAAAAACAGATAGAAAGCGCCAAGAAAATAGAAAATGTTACCTGTGGCTATTCCAAAGCCGGCTGTGCAGAGCGGCGGCATCAAGGCTGTAGCAATTGCGACTCCTGGCAGCACATTTCCTTTCCCCTTTGTGGCCAGGGCTACAATGCCGGCTGCACCACCGCATAATGCTATAAGTACGTCGTATAGTGTGGGGGATGTGCGGGCCAAGAGCTCCGACTGGGCTTCGTCAAGTGGTGTCAGTAAGAAATAAAGTGTTGCTGTACATACACTTATTATTGTTGCCACGAGATAGTTCTTAAGTGACCGCTTTAGTAATTCAAAATCGTTTATACCAACCGCTAATCCCATTCCAATTATAGGTCCCATAAGTGGTGATATCAGCATGGCGCCGATTATTACTGCGGTAGAATTCACGTTGAGGCCCAATGATGCTATGAATATTGCAAAAACCAGAACCCACAGATTGGCCCCGTGAAATGATACTCCATTACTTATGGCCTTGATTGTATTTTCTTCATCCTCTTTGTCGGGCATGGCATTAAAATACTTTTTTAAAAAAGCCATGATGCTTACAGACATCTTTTTTACGAATGATGTTTGTGAATCAGTCAGTTTTTCTTTTGTCATATTTTACGAGATTTAAGTTTTAACTATTATAGTGTTTTGGTTGTATACGTAAACAAAGTTAAGTATTTTTATCCAATTATAGATGCTTTTTGTGAATAAATGTATAATTGTGTCTAATATTTTTTATTATGTAATATCGTTTACGGTTTGCATGCCAAAGGCTGAAGTGGAGAGATTGTTGTATTTTGGCATTATATTATAAATAATTTGCTGTCAGTGTGCAGTAAAATAATATTACAATATTAAATTGAAAAATAGATATTTTCTTGATGTCACACAGCATGAATCATGCTGAATGTTATAGCTTTTGCGGTGAAAGTAGTTGTTCTGTTTTATAAAACCAATGCTTTTAATTAATAAAAGCATTGGTTTTGGAGACAAATTCTTATGGTTTTGTCTCCTAAAACATGCGTATTTTAGCTGGATCTTATATGTAAGACATTATCTTGAATTGCATTATTGATATAATAACTCAGCTTAAAGTGTTGATTATGAGCTGTTTACGTCTTTAGTGTGTTTTTGAGGTTATTTTCTCATAATTCTTGATCTTTTATGGAAATACTTTACGCATAAAGCCTTAAATTTCTGAATTTTGTAAAGAAAGATGAAAGTGTGCAATTAATTTGTTCGCATTTCAGCGATAAGGTTATTGCTGATTATATTTGTTGTTTTCACCCCAAAGTTGTCCTTGATAAATATTGTTCTTCTTTAGATAGTTGACAAACTTATTTGTAAATTCGTAATTTTTTAATCCCCAGTCTGGCGCTATCAGCAAATCTTTAGGAGATTGTGATGTGAATCTGTCTATTATTATATTACTTCGGAGATGTTGTATATATTTTGCAAGCAATTCTATGTATTCGTCTACGTCATAGGTGTGGATTCCTCCTTGGTAGTATTCGTTTTCAAGTTTTGTTCCCCGTATTATCTGCAACTGATGTATTTTTATTATGTTTAAGCTTGTTTGGGATATAAGTGATGCTTGTTTTATATTTTCATTTGTATCTTCTCCAGGAAGTCCTAATATTATATGCCCTCCGGTTATTATGCCTCTTGAAGTCGTTTCCTCAATTGCATTTCTTGAACATTCAAAAGTGTGTCCTCTGTTTATGCGTTTAAGTGTATCGTTGTTGGCTGATTCAATGCCGTATTCAACAATAACAAACGTTTGCCGTGAAAGGCTTTGAAGGTAATCAAGTATTTCGCTGTTAATACAGTCTGGTCGAGTGCCAATAACAATGCCTACGACATCCTCTGTATTTAGTGCTTCTTCATACAACCTTTTAAGCTGCTCTATATTCCCATACGTGTTTGTGTATGCTTGAAAGTATGCCAAATAGCGCATTTCGGGATATTTGTTGCGAAAAAACATCTTTCCTTTTTCAAGCTGCTCCTTAATAGTTTTGTTCTTGTCGCAATAAGCAGGATTGAATGTGCTGTTGTTGCAAAAGGCACATCCGCCGTAGCTGATTCTGCCGTCCCGGTTGGGGCATGAGAAACCTGCATCAACAGAAATCTTTTGTATTTTGAACGGGAAAATAGATCTTATCCAGCTGCCAAAATCATTATAAGGTAATGTCGTTTTTTTATTTAAATCTTGCATTGTATAATTACGCTTAAATTTTTGCCATACGGCATTAATATCTTTTAAATCAATTGAGATGCAAATGTAGTGAAAATTATGTATCTTTGTGCTCAAAATAATTTATAAAATACAATGAAAAGACTTTTTATTATGTGTGCGGCTTTATTGTTTGCTGCTAGTAATATGATTTCTGGAAATCTGCTTTCTTTAAAAGATGTTGCAGGCAAAACTTTTGCTGCTGAATATCTTAGTGCTGTCAGCCCCATGTCCGACGGAGACTGCTATGCTATGATAAGCAAGGACGGGAAGAGAATAATAAAATATTCTTATAAGACTGGAAAGCAAGTAAGTGTGTTGTTTGACGTAAACAATACTGTTGGTGAAAAAATTGACAAGCTTGAAAATTATATAATGAGCCCTGACGGGAAGAAGATGTTGGTTCAGACTAACTCTAAGAAGATTTATCGCAGGTCTTATACAGCTGATTATTATATTTATAATATTGCAGACCGTAAGTTGGAAAAACTTTCGGATAACGGCCAGCAGCAGTCGCCTGTATGGTCGCCGGATGGAATGAAAGTAGCTTTTGTACGTGACAATAATATTTATCTTGTTAAGCTGCTTTATGGCAATTCGGAGAGTCAGGTTACTAAAGACGGCAAGCGTAATGAGGTTATTAATGGAGTGCCAGATTGGGTTTATGAAGAAGAGTTCGGATTTAATTCTGCACTTACATTTAATGCCGACGGAAGTATGCTTTGCTGGATTCGTTTTGATGAAAAGGATGTGCCTACATATTCTTTACAAATGTTTAAAGGGCTTGAGCCGGAAATGACAGAGTATTCAGAGTATCCAGGGTTATATTCGTATAAATATCCAAAAGCAGGCCAGGAAAATTCAACTGTTTCTGTTCTGAGCTATGATATTCAGTCACGTCAGACACGCACCATGCAGCTGCAGATGGACAAAGACGGATATATACCCCGTATAAAGGCAACTTCAGATCCGCAAAAGATAATTGTTTACACAATGAACAGACATCAGGATCAGCTCTGTCTGTATGGGGCTAATCCGAGAAGTACAGTATGCAAGTTGCTGATAAAGGAATCTGTGCCAAAGTATGTGAAAGAAGAAGCAATGGCTAATATATTGATTTCTTCTAATCATATATTAATGCCAAGTGACCGAAATGGTTATATGCAATTATATCTTTACAATATGAACGGGCAGTTGCTGCGTAAGGTGACTGACGGTCAGTATGATGTAACAGATGTTTATGGATACGACGAGCAGACCGGTGCTACATACTATCAGGCTGCAGGCAAAAATCCTATGAATCGTGAGGTTTATGTTACTTATAAAAATGGCAAGACTGAATGTCTGACTTCACGCGATGGTTGGAATATAGCTGTGTTTAGTGCTGATTATAAATATTTTGTAAATCAGTGGAGCGACAGAAATACACCATATGAATATGGTATCTTTAATAATTCAGGCAGAGAAACCGTATCATTGATTACTAATAGCGAGTTGAAGAAAACTCTTGCTGAATATGATTTGCCTTCAAAAGAATTTTTTAGCTTCAAGACATCTGAAGGTGTTCAGCTGAATGGTGTTATGATTAAACCTGCTAATTTTGACGCAAGTAAGAAATATCCTGTAATTATGTGGCAATATAGTGGTCCCGGCAGTCAGCAGGTTGTCAACTCATGGAATATCGGTTCAATGGGGCAGGGCGCTTTGCTTGACCAATATTTGGTGCAGCAAGGATTTATTCTTGTCTGTGTTGACGGCAGAGGTACAGGAGCGCGTGGTGCTGATTTCGAAAAATGTACTTATCTGAAAATCGGTGATCTTGAATCTAAAGACCAGGTTGAAACTGCCATATATTTAGGCTCATTGCCTTATGTTGATAAAAATAATATCGGTATATGGGGATGGAGCTTTGGTGGATTCAATACATTAATGAGCATGAGTGAAGGACGTAAAGTCTTCAAGGCAGGAGTTGCTGTTGCACCTCCTACAGACTGGAGATTTTATGATACGGTTTATACCGAGAGATATATGCGTACTCCAAAAGAGAATCCTTCTGGATATGATGTAAATCCGATTAAGCGTGCTGCAAACCTGCATGGCGAACTGCTTATTTGTCAAGGCTTGGCTGATGACAATGTTCATCCACAGAATGTGTTTGAATATACAGAGGCACTCGTGCAGGCAGACAAAGACTTTAAGATGAATGTTTACACAAACCGTAATCATAGTATATACGGAGGTAATACACGTAATCATATCTACAGGCAGATAGCTCAGTTCTTCATCAAAAATCTCAAATGAGAATAAATGTATGAATATAATAAACTAAAATAAAACTATATCGTATGAACTTTTTGAAAAACTTTAGGGTATTATCTTTATTTATGTTTGCAATGCCGTTGTCAGCGATGGCAGATAATGTTACTGTGACAGTTACAAATCCATATGACGTTCAGCGTCAAGAGCTTATAGAGGTTGAGCTCAAAGATGTTTATTCGAAATTAGGAATAAAGAATGGAGAAAGTTTTATTGTAAAGAATGCATTGGGACAGCAGGTGGCTTACCAGATCTCATATGACGGAAAGTTGTTGATTGATGCCAGTGTGCGACCTGCGGGGGCAGCAGATTTTACTATTACTCCAGGAACTCCTAAAGAAATGAAGACCATTGTTTGTGGTAAGCAATATCCCGAGCGTGTAGATGACATTGCATGGGAAAATGACCGTACTGCTTATCGTGCTTATGGTCCTGCCTTACAGCGTACAGGCGAAAAGGCTTTTGGAATAGATGTCTGGGTTAAAAATACGCCGGATTTGGAGGTTGATAAGAGGTATGTAACAGAACTTTCAAACCATGCTAAGATTGAAGAGTTAAAGAAAGCAGGAAAGACAGAAGAAGCTCATGAAATGGAAGAGGCAACAACATATCACTTTGACCATGGATACGGACTTGACTGCTATAAGGTTGGTCCGACGTTGGGTTGTGGCGCTCCTGCGCTTTTGTCTGGAGGGGAGATGGTCTTACCTTATTGTTATAAGACATATAAAATATTGGATAATGGACCTTTGCGCTTTACAGTCCAGCTTGATTACAACCCATTTTCTATAGGAAGTGACAAGAATGTTGTTGAACATCGTATTATAAGCCTTGATAAAGGTAGCAACTATAATAAAATGACCGTATGGTACGAAGGACTTACTAAGCCTTGTGATATGGTGGCTGGAGTTGTACTTCATAGTGAAGACACAAAGAGTGTAGCTTGTGGAGATAATTATGTGCTTTATGCAGATCCTACAGATAATCCGGCAAAGCAAAATTTCCAGATTTATGTTGGAGTGTTGTTCCCTAATGGTGTTAAGGCAACAAAAAAAATGATGTATGATAATCCTGTTAATGGAAATGCCGGACATGGAGTAGGGCTTATTACATATCAGCCAAATGAGAAATATACATATTATTTCGGCTCTGCATGGAGTAAGAATGATGTTCGCACATTTAATGAATGGAACTTACGTTCTAAAGAGTACCTGAAAGCACTTCATTCACCATTAAAGGTGACTGTTAAATAAAATTATCATTTTAATAACCAATCTTGTTAAATTAAATCTGATATTATGAAAAAACTCTTATTAGGAGATGAGGCTATTGCGCAAGGCGCGATAGACGCAGGTCTTAGTGGGGTGTATGCCTATCCTGGTACACCTTCTACAGAAATAACAGAGTATATTCAGAATTCTAAGACGGCAAAGGAGCGCAACATCCATCGCAGATGGTCGTCAAACGAGAAGACTGCTATGGAGGAAGCACTCGGTATGTCGTTTATGGGAAAGCGTGCTCTTGTTTGTATGAAGCATGTGGGTCTTAATGTTTGTGCCGACCCATTTGTCAATTCTGCTATGACTGGAGTTAATGGAGGAGTAGTCGTATTGGTTGCTGATGATCCTTCAATGCACTCTTCTCAAAATGAACAAGATAGCAGGTTCTATGCTAAGTTTGCCATGATTCCATGTTTTGAACCGAGCAGCCAGCAAGAGGCATATGACATGGTAAGGTATGCCTTTGATTATAGTGAGAAAATACATCTTCCTATTCTTATGCGAGTTACAACCAGAATGGCTCATAGTCGTGCGGTTGTTGAGATCTGTGATAATTCAAGAGAGCAGAATAATATCAATTATGATTCCAAGGCTGCTGATTGGATTTTATTGCCAGCTATGGCACGCAGGAAGAACGATATAGTTACTTCGATGCAGCCAGAACTGGAAAATGACGCTAAGAATAGTAAGTATAATCAATATATTGATGGCGGTGATAAGTCTTTAGGAATAATTGCAAGCGGAATTGCTATAAATTATTTGAATGAATGTTATCCTCAGGGATGTCCTAATCCTGTAATAAAAATAAGTCAATATCCATTGCCAAAGGATTTGATAAGACAGATGACTTCTGCGTGCGATTCTGTATTGGTTATTGAAGAGGGGCAGCCTTTCATTGAAGACATGCTTCGCGGCATAATGCCTGGCGATGCAACAATAAAGGGGCGTCTTACCGGTGAACTTCCGCGTACAGGAGAATTAAATCCTGATCTTGTAAAGAAGGCTTTAGGTCTTCCTGTTGATGAATGTTATGCTCCAAGTGAAAATGTAACACCTCGTCCACCTGCATTGTGTCAGGGATGTGGACATAGAGATGTCTATTCCGCTCTTAATGAAGTTTTGAAAGATTATGAAAATGCAAGAGTCTTTGGTGATATCGGATGTTATACATTAGGAGCTCTGCCGCCATTTAGAGCTTTGCATTCAACAGTAGACATGGGTGCAAGTATAACAATGGCTAAAGGTGCAGCAGATGCCGGCTTATGGCCAGCAGTTGCCGTTATAGGCGATTCAACATTTACGCACTCTGGCATGACAGGCTTGCTTGATGCGATTAACGAAAATGCAGATATAACGGTCATTATTAGTGATAATCTTACAACAGCCATGACTGGTGGGCAAGATTCTGCCGGAACGAATAAGCTGGAAGCTATATGTAAAGGCTTAGGACTGAATAATGAACATTTAAGAACAGTTGTTCCTCTTCCAAAGAATATGCCTGAAATAACAAAAATGCTGAGAGAGGAAATTAATTATCATGGCTTGAGTGTAATTATACCATGTCGTGAATGTATGCAGACATTGCAGAGACATTTAAGAGAAAAAAAGTTAAACGCAAATCAATCAAAATGAAAACAGATATAATACTTTGCGGTGTAGGAGGACAGGGTATTCTTTCAATCGCAACAATTATTGGTGAAGCTGCAATAAAGGACGGACTTTATATTAAGCAGGCAGAGGTTCACGGAATGTCACAACGCGGTGGCGACGTGCAGAGTAACTTGCGTATATCTTCTGAACCAATTAATAGTGATTTGATTGCAGAAGGTCAGGCTGACGTTATTATATCAATGGAACCAATGGAGGCATTACGATATCTTCCATATCTTAATAAGAAAACGGGATGGATTATAACGTCAAGTGTTCCTTTTGTCAATATTCCTAATTATCCTGATATGGATAAAATAAAGGAGGAATATTCAAAACTGAATAATGTCGTTTTCATTGATATCGAGCAGTTGGCAAAGGATAATAATGTGCCGCGTTCTGCTAATATGATATTATTAGGAGCTGCTCAAAAGTCATTGGGTATAGGATACGAAGAGATAAAGGCTGCTTTGGGCAGAGTGTTTGCACGTAAAGGCGAAGAGGTCGTTAATGCGAATATTAAAGCTCTTAATATCGGAATAAGTGAAAGTAAATAGAATTTCAAATTATCTGAAATATGAAAAATACACCAATAGACAAGGTTCTTGTTGATAATACAATAAGAAGTTTGGGCATACAGGACTTCGAAAAGGCTACGATACGTGAGGTAAAGTCTGTTGCTGCTTCTGTAGAAAAGGAGTCTGGTGTGGAATTCATTAAGCTGGAAATGGGTATACCGGGCTTGCCTGCATCTGAAGTAGGTGTTAAGGCACAAATCGAAGCTTTAAAAAATGGTATTGCACACACATATCCCGATATTCAGGGATACCCTGAATTGAAAAAACAGGCATCACGTTTTGTCAAAGCTTTTATCGGCATAGATATTATGCCGGAATGCTGTGTTCCTGTATGTGGTAGTATGCAAGGTACGTTTGCAGCTTTCCTGACATGTTCACAATGTGACCCAAAGAAAGACACCGTATTATTTATTGACCCGGGATTTCCTGTTCAGAAGATGCAATTGCAGGTCATGGGTGTCAAATATGAAACTTTTGATGTCTATGATTTTAGAGGTGACAAACTTGCTCAAAAATTAGAGGGATATTTATCTAAGGGTAATATTTGTGCAATAGTATATAGCAACCCGAATAATCCATCTTGGATCTGTTTTAATGATGACGAATTGCGTATTATTGGTCAGCTTGCAACTAAATATGATACAATAATAATGGAAGACCTGGCTTACTTTGCCATGGATTTCCGTAAGCAGTTAAGTGTACCGTTTGAGCCTCCTTATCAGGCAACGGTTGCAAGATTTACGGATAACTATATGCTTTTTATAAGTGGAAGTAAAGCGTTTAGTTATGCAGGTGAACGAATTGGAGTGACATGTATTAGTAACAAGTTGTTCCATCGTCATTATGATAATCTTGGTGCAAGATATGAAGGACTCTCCTTTGGTTATGTCTTTTCTACAAGAATGCTTTATGCATTATCTTCAGGAACAAGTCATAGCGCACAATATGCGATGGCAGGGATGTTTAAAGCAGCATGTGATGGCGAATATGATTTCAGAAAGGATATAAGTATTTATGGTGAAAGAGCTCATAAACTGAAAAAAATATTTACAGATCACGGCTTTTACATTGTATATGATAAAGATCTAAGTGAACCTATAGCTGATGGTTTTTATTTCACTGTTGGTTACCCAGGTATGACTGGTGGGCAATTGGCACATGAACTTATGTATTATGGCGTTAGTGCTATATGTTTAGTAACAACAGGTAGTTGTCAAAATGGTTTGCGTGTTTGCACTTCATTTATTGAAGACAGACAGTTGGAAGATTTAGAGCGTAGAATGGCTATCTTTGAAGAGAATAATGCCGTATAATTTCGCGTAAATTTTGATGCATCAGCCTTTCAAGTTTTGTATATTAATACATATTTGAAAGGCTGATATTATTTCAAATTGGGACAAGAATTTATATGTGTGAAAGCGTGAATTAAGTGAAAGTTACTTACCGATGCAACATATAGATATAATTGATAATCAAAAACTTATATTTTAAACGGTAGAAAAGTATTTTTTAGGCCATAATGGGTCGTTTTTGAACCTGAATTTACTGTTTCTACGTTTATTCTTCAACATAAAATTAGAGCCGTGGAAAATCTAAATTTTCCAACTGAAGTTCACCAGTTTTCTATCTACTTACAAAGGTACAAATAATACGTGAGTTTTTCGCCAAGTAAGTCAACTAAATGCAAGAGAGTTTCGCGTATATTGTTTTACTTAATAGAGGGAAGGTGGTGAACTATTTTCTCCTTTCCCTTTATTTGACTTTATTTTAATAGACGTATATATGAATACAGCAATAAAGTAAAGGTAGAACACAATATTAATTTATAATTGTTTCCTGTTTTGGAAACTTTGTTGTATATTTGCATATATGGAAATAATAAGTATATTAAAATGGCAGAAAGGATAGAAAATATCGGTCTGGTAATCAAGAATGAACGTCTTCGAAAAGGGCTTACTCAAGAAGAACTTGGCTTACGAGTAGGAGTGGGTAAAGCTCAGATTTCAAAAATAGAAAGCGGTAAGGGGCTTACTATAAAAACGGTTACAAAGGTGTTGAATGCATTAGAAATTTCAGCTTCTGTCTTCTTGCATAAAGCTCAACCAATTGATAAAAATATGATAGATTATGTTGTAGTTGCAGTTAATGAATTTGCTAAGACACATGATATCACTGTTCGAGATGCAAATAATTACCTTATACGTTATAAAGGCATTGATTTTCTCACAGAACATTATGAAGCAGAACATTTGCTTTCATTTAATGAAATTATTCAAGATTTGACGCAAATTTGTCTAAATAATGGAGGTGGAATTAAATAGAATATATGAATAAAGAAATACAATATCAATCCGAAACTATTACAAAAGAAATTGTGGCTAAATTGATGTTAGATTACGAATATGATATTTCAACAGCTCTTAAAGAATTTTACGATTCTGAAACATTTGTAAAACTATCAGATGAAACAACAAAGCTTTATCTAGAGAGTCCTTCTTATATATATGAATTATTGAAGAATGAATTAAAATATGGGTCGGACTTTATGAAAAGGAAAAAGTAGAATATTTTATTTGTTGATAATGGAAGAATTTAATGATGTTATTTGTAAAATAACTTATATATTTAATGAATTATGAAAAGTCTGGTTTTGCACAGTTTACATAGACCATATCACTGTCCTCTTTGGATTATAAAATGGATTTGTTGTTTTTATGCAAGACGTGAAAAATGCAAAATAGGTTATTTCTTTTATGCAGATGATATTATAGACTTATATTTTACAATAATATATTGGTTGAAAAAATCATATCCAAATGATACAATAGGTATACCTTCGAAAGAAGCAATATATTCTGTATGTGATTTTTTTGATATGTATACGAAAAAAGATTGCCCCATTAAATTAAAAGAAATCCTTCAAAAGTTAAAACGCGAGAAAGGTATAGAAACACAAGTATACTCTACTTATAAAGCAGTGTCATATTATCATAATCTTGCGTCGGATAAACTTATGTTTTTAGATAAAAATAATCACATTAATCATTGGACAATTAATTCTTTATTGCATTTTAAATTTGGAAGTAGTATAACAATAGCAGATAAAAAGATATATTTACAACAAATATTGAAATATGATGGGCATTTCTTTTTAAGTCAATGTTTTTTATATAAATACATAAAGAAATATGACATAAAACCAGATGAAGCTGTATTTGATTTTATGCAGAAATATTATCCTATTCCTCGTTTTAATTACACGAGTAGAAGTCATCAAAATTATTATGTTGTACGTAAGCATTGGGTTGATTTGTTAGGGGTAATTACTCCTTCTGGTTCTCCGTCTAAATTATTGCATAATGTAATAAATAATAATTCTGACTTCTTAAAACTTTCAAATGATATAAACCTTAATTCCGCAACACATATTGTTAGAAATAAATTTAAAATACTGAGT
>ENA-ORUG01001677-ORUG01001677.1-human-gut-metagenome-genome-assembly--contig:-NODE-1677-length-18405-cov-6.739237_pt1 | contig 18405 bp, 18 predicted proteins | sample MGYA00242079_ERZ509207 | MGnify/ENA primary metagenome ERZ509207 (study PRJEB26280, sample SAMEA2338780) | human gut metagenome | biome: human gut; feature: human-associated habitat; material: faeces...
ACATCGCTCGACATATGGAAGTATTAAGTGAGCTGTATACATTAACCAAGGATTTTTGTAACGTTATATTCTCAAAAAATGCTGCAAAATTAGACGAATGGATCAATACAGCACAAAAATATGATATTTCTGAATTTCAAACATTTATAAACGGTGTAAAAAAGGACTTAACTGCTGTAAAAAACGGAATCATATATTCGTATAATAACGGCTTGCAGAAGGTAGTGTAAATAAAATCAAAGTTATAAAACGAATAATGTATGGCAGAAACAGTTTTGAATTATTGAAAGCGGAAGTGTTATTTGATGAACTTTTTCACGATAAATTCAACGCTTACGTTTTTCCAGCTTTTCCAGGAGCAGGTGGAAGCATAAACGATGGAATATTGGATGCTGCACTCACACCGAAGCTAATACGGCCAACAACATTTGCAGAGATATCGGGAAATACATCTGAAAGAGCGAAACAGTTTTCAAAGATATTAAAACATTCCCATATACCATATCAGCAAGGTAAAAGATATGCATATGTGGCAGCTTTGCCATCTGGCTATGGTAGTTCCGATTGCAGATGCATATTATGAAGCAGATTGCCTGGAAAAAGCAGGAAAAGAATGGAAGACCGAGAGAAAAACAGCAAAAAGACTGAAAAGAAATTTTTGCTTTTTAAAGAAAAAGTTTACCTGCCGATAAGATTGCTAAAGCCGTTAAGATTGGTGTTGATATTGTACAGAAATGGATTGATGAGAGCATGAGTGTCGCACATTAGAGCGTGTCTGAAAAATCATTCCCGCAATCTGCACGCCCCACTTTGCGATATATTTTGTCCGAATTCGGTTGTCGTAGCCCATGAATTTTGGCAAGTAAAGATTATCTGAAAACTGAAAAACAGGTATAAAAAATAAATATAGGGCTGTTGCAATGACGGAAAATAAGGTATGATATCTGCAGAAGCATGTTACACGTTTCTATAACCCGGGTGAAGTAAATGAAAAAGGCAATAATCTGTTGAGATATCTTCACCGGACAGACACAAAATCATTTGGAGAAAGTTATATGAAAAAGTTTAGGTTAAATGTACAGAGACATATCTGCATTTTATTATGCCTTATTTTATATATTACTGTGCTTCCCCTTCCTGTATCAGCAGAGGAAGCAAAATCCAAAACAGTCAGAGTAGGCTGGTATGAGGGAACCTATAATACCACAGGACCAGACGGTCAGAGGAGAGGTTACAGCTACGAATACCAGCAGGCAGTAGCTGCGCATACCGGATGGAAATATGAATATGTGGAGGGAAGCTGGGCAGAACTGATGAGCATGCTGAAAAATGGACAGATCGATCTGCTGGGAGGCATTTCCTATACAGAGGAACGTTCCACTTCCATGCTTTTTTCAGAATTGCCTATGGGAGAGGATAAATATTACCTGTATGTGGATACTTCTAATACAGATATCTCCACTTCAGATCTGACTACATTAAATGGAAAAAGAATCGGTATGCTGCCGAATGCACTTCCTGCCGAAATGTTCCATGAGTGGGAGAAAAGTCATGGAGTGAACACGCAGCAGGTTGATATTACCGGTGCAGATGATATTCGTCAGAAATTGAAAAATCATGAAATTGACGGATTTGTTTTAAATGAATCTCCACAGTGGGAAAGAGACAATATTTCTCCTGCTATTCTGATTGGTGGCTCCTATAATTATTTTGCAGTCAGCAAAAAACGCCCGGATCTGAAAGAAGAGCTGGATCAGGTAATGCAGAAGATAGAGAGGGAGAATCCTTTTTATACAGACGATCTTTATAAAAGGTATCTTTCTGCAAATTCCCTTGAAACTCTTACGGATGAGGAGCAGAACTGGCTGGAACAGCATGGGGCGGTCAGGATTGGATATCTGAAAAATGATGTGGGTATCAGCCTTGTGGATACGGAGTCAGAGAAACCGGTAGGAATTATTAACGATTATATTAGTCTGGTATCCGGTTATCTGGGTGAACAAGCCATAGAATTTCAACTGACAGGTTTTGAATCCCAGGAGAAAGAGCTGCAGGCATTAAAGGATAACAGGATTGATATGATTTTTCATATGAACCAGAATCCATATGAAGCTGAGCAGAATGATATTGTATTGTCAAATACTGTTTTTGAAATTAATGTTGCAGTACTCACCGGTGTTGAGAAGTTTGATGAAAATAAAGAGAATACAGTAGCAGTGAGCAGGAATAACCTGCTGGGGAAGTGGTATATTTCTTTTAACTATCCTTTCTGGAAAATAAAGGAATATGACTCATCTGCTGAGGCCGATAAAGCAGTTCAAAGTGGAGAGGCAGACTGCTTTGTTGCGAAGGCAGGACAGTCATTAAAGACACTGGAGGACAGCAAAATGCGCAGTATTTTTCTTACGAAATCCGGCGCTTCCTGCTTTGCGGTCACCAGGGAAAACACAACATTAATGAATATCCTGAACAAAACCATTCAGACTCTGCCTGATTCCAGACTTTCCAGTCAGTTTTACGTATATGAAAACGCACCGGGCAAGGTTACTCTGGCAGAATACATAAAGGATAATCTGCGGGTAGTTTCCATTTGGTTTGTAAGTGTGGTCTTGATTATTGTATGGATTATAGTTTATCTGCTGATACAAGCGAGAAAAGCCCAGATTCAGGCAGAAAAGGCGAATGCCGCCAAATCAGATTTCCTTTTCAATATGTCTCACGATATCCGGACACCCATGAATGCCCTGCTGGGATACAGTGAGCTGATGAAAAGGGAATTGACTGATCCCAAGCTTCTGGATTATCAGGAGAAGATGGAACAGTCCGGAAATCTGCTTCTGTCTATTATCAATAATGTGCTGGACATGGCCCGGATTGAAAGCGGTAAGGTGGAACTGGATGAAGATTATGTGAAAATCAGAGATATTTATCAGGGAATTTACAAAATTTTCCAGGCGGAAGCGGAGAAAAAAGGTATTCACCTTAAGATGGAATACGATGTCAAGCATGAGCACGTAATCTGCGATGAGACGAAGAACAGGGAAATTTTCCTCAATCTGATCAGTAATGCGGTAAAATATACAGCTTCAGGGGGAAGAGTTACCATAAGGATCACAGAGCTTGACTGTGACAGGAAAGACTATGTGCGGATACGGACTCAGGTAATTGATACAGGTATCGGAATGAGCGAAGAATTCCTTCCATCTCTCTTTGAGGCTTTTGCCAGGGAACGAAATACAACAGACGGAAAGATTGCGGGAACAGGTCTGGGAATGCCGATTATAAAGAAGTATATTGATATGATGTACGGAACTATTGAAGTAGAAAGTAAGCAGGGAGAAGGAAGTAAATTTACAGTTACCCTGGAATACAGGATTGCTGATAAGAGTTACTATGAACGGGCTACGGAAAAATTTTCAGATATGGATGAAACCAGGATCAGCGGAAAACATATTTTGCTTGCAGAGGATAATGATCTGAATGCAGAAATCGCAGAGTTTATCCTGGAGGATATGGGACTTATAGTTGACCGTGTTGAGGATGGAGTTCAATGTGTGTCAAGGATAGAACAGAAACCGGCAGGCACCTATGACCTGATCCTTATGGATATTCAGATGCCGAACATGGATGGCTACAGGGCAACTGAGATGATCCGCGGACTGTCAGATAAAGACAAAGCCACTATTCCAATCATTGCCATGACAGCCAATGCCTTTGAGGAAGACAGAAAAAAGGCACTGGCAAAAGGAATGAACGGACATATTGCGAAACCTGTGGATATTGAGAAGATGAGAGAAATTCTGCAGAATACTTTTAAGCGATAATATGGATTACCTCAGAGCGTGTTTGAAAAATCATTTCTTGTGGAAGGTATTTTCAAACACATTTCAGGCAATCGACAGACGGGGAAGGGAATACAGAAATTAAATGAAAGAAAAAGAATCAATGAGCAGAACAGGAAAAAGGATTGTATGCATATGCATGGTCCTAAGTCTGATTCTGACCTGCATCCTGTGTGCGACACCTGCCACAGCAAAAGCTGCGGAGGAAGAAACCACGGAAAGAGTTGTCCGCGTAGGCTCCTTTGAGGACACCTTTAATTATGTCAATGAGAAAGGTGCAAGGAAGGGATATGGATATGAGCTTCTGGAAACTCTGTCCGGCTATACAGGATGGAAGTTTGAGTATGTCACCTGTGACTGGTCCAACTGTTTTGAAAAGCTTATAAACGGTGAATTTGACATTATGGGTGATATTTCCTATACAGAGGAACGCACAAAGCAGATGCTGTTTTCCGATGAACCTATGGGTGAGGAGAAATATTATCTGTATGCAGATCTTTCAGATACGGATATTTCAGCTTATAATTTCCAGACACTGAATGGAAAACGGATTGGTGTGCTGAAAGGAACCCAGCCGGAAGTCATGCTCACAGAATGGGAGCAGAAATATAACCTGGAAACAACACATGTGAATATAGCCAATAATGATGATGTGAAAAGAAAGCTGGCAGATCATGAAATCGATGCCTTTGTTTCCCTGGAGGAGTCTTTATGGGCTGCCCAGGGGATTTCCACAGTTGTAAATGTGGGAAAATCTGGCATTTATTATGCAATCAACAAGGATCATCCGGAGATCAAAGAAGAACTGGATAATGCCATGCGCAGACTGGAGGATGATAATCCATTTTACCTGGCAGATTTGTATAAGCAGTATTTTTCCATGGATTATACACCGATTCTTTCCGGTGAGGAGAAAAAATGGCTGAAAGAGCATGGGGCCATCCGCATCGGATTCCTGAAAGATGATACAGGCATCAGCACCATAGAGATGCCTGACGGCAGATTCAGCGGCGCAATGACTGACTATATTCAATATGCAGCAGGCTGTCTGGGAAACCAGAAGCTGGATTTTAAACTGACAGAATATAACAGCTACGAGGAGGAGACTGAAGCCCTGAAATCGGATGAAATTGATATGATCTTTCATTTCAGTCAGAATCCGGACACAGCAGAGGAATACCATTTCGCTTTTACCAATACAGCCTGGACCTATAATCTGATGGCTGTCACCAATAAGACATCTTTCAATGAGAATGAATCAAACCGTATTGCAGTTCCAAAGGATGATCTGCCGTTGAAAGAGCATATTGAGTATTACTATCCGCAGTGGGATGTCGTAGAGTGCGATTCTGTGGATGATGCGGCAAATCTTGTGATAAAGAAGCAGGCAGACGGATTTGTCACAGGAGTTGCGTCTGCATTGGATTACAGTGAAAAATACAATTTATACAGTCTGCCTCTTTCCAACCCTGAGAAGTCGGCTTTTGCAGTAAAAAGCGGCGACCATTACCTGCTGTCCATACTGAATAAGACCATTAAAGCCATGCCTTCCAATATGCTTACAAGTGCTATCGCCATGTATGAGAGTACACCGGGAAAGGTCACTCTGGCAAAATTTGTAAAGGATAATCTGGCTGTGGTTTTACTGTGCAGTGCAGTGGTTATTATGCTGATCCTGATATCAATCCTGGGCTTGCTGAAAAAAGCGCGTCAGGCTGAGGCTGCTGCAAAACAGGCTGCAGATGAAACACAACAACTGAACAAAAAGCTGCAGATTGCTGTAGAAAAGGCAGAGAGTGCGAACCTGGCAAAGACCAATTTCCTGAATAATATGTCTCATGATATCCGTACACCTATGAATGTGATCCTGGGATACAACCGGATGCTTGGAAAGAGACTGACAGATCCCAAACTTCTGGATTATCAGAAAAAGATAGAGCAGTCAGGAAATATGCTTTTATCGATCATTAACAATGTGCTTGACATGGCGAGGATTGAGAGTGGCAGGGTGGAACTGGATGAGGATTATATAAAAGTAAGCAGCATACTGAGAGAATTTTATGATGTTTTCGAAGAGGAAGCACAGCGGAAGGGGATTACTTTTTTGCATGAGGATAATGTGGTACACCAGCATATTATCTGTGACGGCACCAAGATAAGAGAAATTATGATTAATCTTCTCAGCAATGCAATTAAGTATACACCGGACGGTGGTACAGTATCTCTGATAACCACAGAACTTCCATGCAGCGAGGAAGGATATGTAAGGATTAAAACAGAGGTTACGGATACCGGAATTGGCATGAGCAAAGAATATCTCCCCATTATCTTCGAGTCCTTCAGTCGGGAACGAAATACAACAGCCGGAAAAATAGGCGGGACCGGACTGGGAATGTCTATTGTGAAAAACTTGGTTGATATGATGGGCGGAACCATCGAAGTAGAAAGCGAATCCGGGAAAGGAAGCCGTTTTACTGTCATACTTCAGCACAAGATTGCAGATGCAGGATGTTATGAAAAAAGATCAGAGCAAAAAACAGATGATTCAGCAGAAATCCTTAGAGGAAAGCATGTGTTGCTTGCAGAGGACAACGATCTGAACGCAGAGATTGCAACAGCAATTCTGATGACTGCGGGACTGGTAGTTGACAGAGTGGAAGATGGCCTTCAGTGTGTCCGCAAAATCGAACAGTCTCCGGCAGACACCTATGACCTGATCCTTATGGATATCCAGATGCCGAACATGGACGGCTACAGGGCAACAGAGATGATCCGCGGACTGTCAGATAAAGACAAAGCCACTATTCCAATCATTGCCATGACAGCCAATGCCTTTGAGGAAGACAGAAAAAAGGCACTGGCAAAAGGAATGAACGGACATATTGCAAAACCTGTTGATGCAGAAAAAGTTGTGAAGACTATTTGTTCGGTTTTAGGCAGCCAGAGTGAACAGTAACGCGACACGTTAAAGTACAGAACAGGTATTCGCTTGCTCTGTACTTTTTTTATATGGGATGATATACTGAAAATATAACCATATTAAACATATTTCAATTTTTGATAAGTGAAATTTGATTAAAACAGGAGAATATTATGGATCATTTTGAATTGCATTCCGAGTACAAGCCAACTGGAGATCAGCCTCAGGCAATTGAACGTCTGGTCAGAGGCTTTAAAGAAGGCAACCAGTTCGAAACTTTACTGGGTGTCACCGGTTCCGGCAAGACATTTACCATGGCAAATGTTATCCAGCAGCTAAACAAACCAACCCTTATTCTCGCCCACAACAAAACTCTCGCGGCGCAGCTCTACGGAGAGATGAAGGAATTCTTCCCTGAGAACGCAGTGGAATACTTTGTCTCTTAGTAGACGGAGGTCGAAAAGCAGGTGGTATTTTGTGGTATGTCGGTGGTTGAACATCCAGATGTTGTGGAAGTGGTAGTGGTGAGAGTATAGGTGAAAAGCGGGTGGATGAAGAGGTTTTGTGACTTTTCATTGCCTCTTTTTTGATTATAGAATTTGAAAAAATTAGTGTATGAGGGGTGAAGAGTTGGTATAATGATGCAAGACAGTTAAAACAAAACGTGGAGAGTATACACATAAGAACTTACAGTGTTTTATGGGATATGGTTTGGTAAATGCAGTAGAATATTGTTTATAAAGTATCAATACAATCAGAGTCTTGCTTATATAGTAAAATTTATGAAAGATAAGGAATTTGGACAAAAGTGAATGAAATATATATGATAGAATGGGGGTTGATGGATATTGCCTCCATATTGGTTATTGTTTGGTTTATAGGTTTAACTTATTATAAAAGATATAAAGATACTGGGTATTTATATGTAAAAACTCAACTGGAATTAATTTCAGCTTATTGTATAAGTTTGGTGGTAAATTTATATGCTTATTATTGGGCTGAAGAGAGATTTAATATAGATGAGAAATATACAAAAGGGATAATACTTACATTTGTGTTTGTGGTTGCTGGATATATAGGTAAAGTGATTTATAAAATGGTATTTTATAATCGGGAGAAAATATATACACCTACAAAAGAAGAATATTTATTTATAACGGAAACAGCATTTCTTGTTGTAACGATAAAAATGGTTTCAGAAGGGGTTATTGGATGTGCAATTCCGATTGCCATTTTATTAGGAAGAATGATGTGGATAGATACTGAATCACTGAAAGAAATTTTAAGCTCTATAAAGGTAAGCCATTATAGAATAATAGAATCTTCGATACTATTAATAGTTGGAGTAATATATATTTCATGTGTTATGAGTATATTTCATCCGATAAGAGCCATTCAAATTGTAATGGCTTTACTATATGGGATAATTATTTTTGGACCGTTAGAAAAAATAAGAAAATGTTTAAAGGAGCATTCAAATGGAAAAAATTATTAAATGGATACAAGAGCATAAAAAAATAACAACTTTTCTTATTGGAATGTGTATTTTGGCACCAATATTGGTAATACATTTCTTGTTTAAAATTTACTCAAACTGTTACTGGATTGAAGCAGAATGGGAAGCTGGAGATGTTTTGGGATATTTTGGAGATGTTCTTTCGTTTGCAGGAACTGTTGTTTTATAAGATGAAGTTAGAGGCTATGAAGAGACAAGCTGGACGTCCAAGAAAAAATTCTGTGCCAGTGGCACAGGAATTTCGAGGAAAGACTTCAAGAGAAATATTAGGTGAACAAGTTGGAGAAAGCCAAGACCAAATCCGCCGCTATATCCGTCTTACAGAACTTATCCCGGAAATCCTTGAAATGGTTGATGACAAAAAGATTTCTATGCGTCCGGCGGTGGAGCTGTCTTATTTGCCGAAAGAGGAACAGGAGATATTGTACGACGCCATGGAGTCGGAGGCTTGCACCCCAAGTCATGCACAGGCAATTAAAATCCGCAAATTTTCAGCAGAGGGCAGGTTGAATGAAGATGTTTTGCTGTCGATTATGTCAGAAGAGAAGCCAAATCAGGTAGAGCAGTGGAAAATCCCGAAGAACCGATTGAAAAAATACTTTCCATCGGGAATTACACAGCAGAAAATGGAAGAAACCATTATCAAAGCACTGGAATTATACCGGAAACGGGAAAAAAGCAGGGAACGATAGGCATTTTGACACCAAGGGAAAAGTCTATCCGTTGGTGGTCAATGAGAAATCAGCCTTTTTCTGTTTTCCCCTCCCCACACCCTACCCCTTTGGTTTACCAGCAGATTACCAGCCGAAAAGACAATAAGGAGCCGGGAACATCTTCTCTTTCGGCAGGTCGGAGATTCCCATACCCTGCATGACAACAGGGAGCAAACAGCATAAAGCAACAGCAGGCGTTCCAGACGGACGTCTTTTTTTTGATTGAAAAGAAAGGAATTGTAGAAAATGAAGAAGATATGGAAACGAGTGTGTACAGGGATTCTTGCCCTGACCACGATTTTAACTGCATTACCGATCACATCGGTTCAAGCAGCGGAAACACAGTATTGGACAGAATCCGCAGAGAGTTGGACACGTAGAACATTTGATGAATGACGGAACAATTAAAAGCACTTTCAACGAAGGACACATGCGAGTAGAGGGTGAAACTGCCTATTGTGTAGATATTAACACCGGATTCAAAAATGGATATAAGACCAGGCATGATGCAAGTGCCAGTATGAGTGCGGATCAGATTGAAGATGTGGCATTATCGCTTGAGTATAAGCTATTTGTCAGGAAAAACAGAAGCAAGGGAAGAAACGAAAGGAGCAGATTATGGTGGAACAACATAAATGTTTGGAAATGACATTATCACAATTGAAATCATATGTGGAATCTTCAGAGAGTAATGTCCTTCTGGTTGTAGAATTCCCAAAAGGAGATTAGAACAATGGAGAATGAATTGGAAGTTGTGAATATCCGTCTGGTAAGAGAACCATCTCTTTATAGTGAGCAGATATTGGATAGTCCACAGGCTGTTGTAGAATTGATGGCGAAGGAGTTATCTCAATATGACAGAGAAGTATTTTGTATCCTGAATATGAAAAATAATGGACAGGTAATCAATATGAATCTGGTCAGTGTTGGAACGATCAACGCATCTTTGGTAATTCCCAGAGAAGTTTTTAAGAGCAGTATTCTGGCAAATGCTTCTGCAATCATTGGACTTCATAATCATCCCAGTGGCAATGTGAAACCGTCAAAAGAGGATATGATCGTTACGAGAAAACTGCAGAAGTGCGGACAGCTATTGGGGATAGAATTGCTGGATCATATCATTGTCGGTGGAACTAATGGAAAGATGCTCAGCTTCCGAGAAGAAAAGATGTTGAATGTGACAGGAAGGATGGACTGGGAGAGATAGAAGAAAAAAGAATTAGAAGTTTTTATTTATTGTAATATTTCATGTAGCGGCATTAGTAAAATAGTGTCGCTACAAAAAGCTGACTTATACATTGATATTATATGCATAACTCAAAATAAAATTGTTAAAAATAGAAAAAGAAACAATATATAACGAAAAAATCTCTAAATAAGAAAATTTACATTGACTGAGAGAAGAGTAAAACATATAATAAAGGTGGAGGTGTATAAGAATGTTAGTAAAAGTAAGTGTTGAAAATTTTAAATCTTTTGATAAAGCAGCAGAGCTGACAATGATTTCCTCAAATAAAATACGAACAAATGCAAATCACAGGTTAAAGATAAAAAGTACCCAGTTATTAAAATATGCAGTAGTTTATGGAGCAAATGCATCTGGAAAGACCAATCTGGCATTGTTCTTTAAATTTTTTAAAGATAGTGTCTGCAATGGTATTCCGATAGAAGCTACACAGATGTTTTGTAAGAATCGGCAGGAGAATAAGGAACGAGAAAGTAGTTTTGAAATTCAAATTACTGTAGGTGACAAATTTTATGCCTATGGTTTTTCCGCAGTTTTAAGCAGACGAAAAGTAACCGGAGAATGGTTATATGAATTATATCAGAATGGTTCAGCAAAATGTCTCTTTGAACGAGAAGGAAGTAAACGTCCGGTGTTAAATGATGGTATTACGCTGACAAACACAGAAAAAAATAAATTTGAAACCTATGCAGATGATTTTGAAGGAAATGAAACATCTTTGTTCCTGACAGAAATGAATCGTGGAAAAAAATATAGCACACGATCTAAATTATTGTTCTTCCGGGATGTATATGATTGGATTCAGAATCATATTTCGATTATCACACCGGATACGCCATTGATTGATTTGGAATATTATTATGATGATAATTCGCTGAAGCTGATTAACAAATTGATCAAAACATTTGATACGGGTATCAGCCAGGTAAAAATTGAAGAAATTACATTGGATGAGTTATCAAATGCATTGCCGAAATCAGTATTTGATAAGATGATGCAACATGTAAAAAATAGAATGGAAGAGCAGGAAGAACCATCATTCAGAATGACGATGAGGTCGAAGGAAACTTTCTTTAATATCGAAGTTGAAGGACATTCTGAACCGAAGGTCACAACAATCCGATTGCATCATAATAAGTCATTTTATGAGTTCGGTTTTGATGAAGAGTCTGATGGAACAAGAAGATTATTCGATTTGATGGATATGCTGTTGAATAAACGAGAAGATGTTCTTTATGTTGTGGATGAATTGGAGAGAAGCTTACATCCGAAATTGACAGAACGATTTTTGCAATTGTTTATGCAGCTACATGATGAGCAGCGTATGCAGCTATTGTTCACTACACATGAATCATCCATTATGGATCAGGCTATTTTTAGAAGGGATGAAATCTGGTTTGTAGAACGTAACGCAGAAAATGCAAGCTCTATTTATTCCTTAGATCGTTTCAAGGAGAGGTATGATAAAGTGTTGAGCAAGGCATATCTGGAAGGAAGATATGGTGCGATACCGGTATTTTCAACATTCGACTTTAGAGAGGAGGAGTAGCCTTGGCTCCAGTAAGAAGTTATACGAATTGGAATAGCAGAACTACAGATGAAGAAGAACAGATTGAGCCTTATCGTAAGTACTTTTTCATATGTGAGGGTGCAAATACTGAAACATGGTATTTCAAAAAGTTAATTGATATCCGAAAAGAGTTAAATATTCATCCATTGATCGATATCCGGTTACTTGAAAAAACAGAGGGAGACAGGGACATTTCATTTCCAAGACGTTTGATTGAATTTGCAGAAAATCAGAAAGAAAATTCAGAAATAGCATTTGATAAAGAACGGGATAAGATGATTGTTGTATTTGATGGAGATATTTTTGAAGAGAAAGTACTTGATTATGACGAATTGGTAGCAGAAGGTGAAAAGAATAATATATTAGCGGTCAGCAATCCGGCATTTGAACTGTTCCTGTTGTTGCATTATAAAAATTCATACGAAGATGATATTGAGCCAAATGCTGAACAGATTATCAAGAATGAAAAAGATGGACATCAGACATTTATCTATAAGTTGTTACTTGCTAGAACAGGAATCAATCCGAAGAAAAATGCTGCGATTGGAGAACTGGCGAAGAATATAGAGATTGCTATTGAGCAGGAAAAGAAAATCAATGAGGATATTCATCAGTGTAAGGGACAGATTACATGTAATATTGGTCGGATTATTGATGAGATTCGGAATGATGATGGAAAATAAGTTGTTAGATGAAAAATAGGGATGGAAAGATACAGTATGAAAGCAGATAATATAAAAAATATAATCAGTGACATAGATCATCTACCGTATAGAGCAATTTTATTTGATGGAACATGGGGAATTGGAAAATCTTATGCGGTAAATGAGGCATTAGAAGCAAATCCCAATGTTTGTAAAATATCAATGTTTGGTTTAAAAGACCCAAAACAAATATATCATGAAGCGTTATTTCAATTGGCTTTAAAGAATAATATTGGTGGGAAAATAGGTGAAATTGCTAATAATGTTTTAGATGGTCTATCGAAAATTTGGGATAAAGTTGGTCAGGCAAAGGAAGTAGTACAAAGCATTGCCAATGAAAGAGAATTGTTTTTATTATTGTCAAAAGAGTTTACTTCTGTTCATATTATTGTAATAGATGACTTGGAAAGAATGAGTGATGACATAAATTTGGAAGATATATTTGGAATTATAGAAGAACTCAAGCAATGTAATTATGTAAAAGTTATTGTGATTGCGAATACAGATGAAATACAATCGGACAAAAAAGTTGTATTTGAAAAGTATAATGAAAAGGTCATTGAAAGAATATATCATATTACAGAACGTGCAGAGAAAGTGACATGGAGTAAAATGAATATCCATGCAGACTTTGTTGAAAAATTCTTGGAAATCCATAAAGTCAAAAATTTACGGACGCTCGAAAAGGCGCAACGTTTTTTTGAAGATGTAGAATTGTTTTGTAAAAGTGATATGAGTGAGCAATTTTTAGAAGAATTAAGGTTGATATGTTTTGCTATTGTTGTTGAGAGTATAGATAACTTGTATTATAAAGAAGCTAATTCCAATAATACCGATTCTGTAGAAAAAATGGTAAGTACTATTGGAAATACACTACAGCATAGAATTGGAAGATATCTTTATGGAATAAAATGCAGTGGAAATTTAGTAGAAATGCTATTGGAATATTATGAAGAAGGGGTACTAAATGTAGACCAATTGGATGCTGAATACAAGCTATTTCTTAATTCGGGAGGTAAGTCTAATTATTATAAGTCAGATGAGGAGATAAAGAGAGTATTGCCCACTTTAAGGGAAGAAATGATTGAAGCAAAGAATCTGGCAGAATTAAATCAATTTGCAGACTCATATGTTGTTTGGAGTGATATTTTAGAGGAAAATAATGAAAGTGTTTTATCAGAATATAGGAAAATTTTAAATAAAATGTTGAAAGAAATTGTCTTATCCGGAAAAGAAGAAATTCTAACTTATTCGTATGATTTATTTCATATATCATCGGAAAAGATAAAAAGAATATATCAAGAAGAAAATAAAGAAATGATGAAATTTTCGATAGAGACATATGTAAGATATTTGAAAAACACAACTCGTGGGAAAAAGGCTTATGAGTATTCATATAAACTTAGAAATAAATTAGATAGCAGTTATTATCATGACGTTATCATGACAAATGGAGATGATTTGTATAATAGAATTTCTTTTCCGGTAGACGATGTAGATGAAGATAGATATCATACGTGTTATAATATAATGTATGTTTTGTATCATTTAGATGCTGAAAAATTCTTACAGTATTGTGAAGAATTAAAAGAAGACTGCGATAATATGTCAAGGCATAGAATAGATGTTTTGATTGAGGAGATAGTAAAAAAGTAAAAGTAAATTTACATAGCCAGATGGTTCCAACTCAAGGAATCACCTGGCTATTTTCATGCCCGGATATTATCCCAATAATATCAATCCAAGGCAGGAAAGGAGATGAAAATTATGCCATATATACCACCATCAGTTGTGCAAGAGGTCAAGCGGATGGACTTGCTCACATACCTGAAAAATTATGAACCATACGAATTGGTTCACTTTTCTGGTAACACCTACACTACCAGAACACACGATAGTTTGAAAATATCAAATGGGAAATGGATGTGGTGGAGTCAGAGAACCGGTGGCAGATCAGCACTGGATTATCTGATCAAAGTAAGAGGATACAGTTTTTTAGAGGCGGTTGAATTGCTTGCAGAACGGGCAAATATTCAGCCGTCTCTTTCTGTATCTGAGAATGTTCCGATGGAGAAACAGTTACTGTTGCCAAAGAAGAATCAAGATGATCAGAAAGTGATTGCGTATCTTTCAGGACGTGGGATTGATAAGGAAATCATTCAGTTTTGTTTAGAGTCCGGAAGAGTTTATGAAAGTGCATTTCATCACAACGCGGTGTTTGTAGGGATGGATGAGAAAAATAATCCGAAATATGCAGCCATTAGGGGAACTGGTACCAGTTTTATCGGAGAAGCAAATGGAAGTGATAAGAACTATTCTTTTTCCATTTTTACAGAGAAACCCAATGATACGATGCATCTGTTTGAGTCAGCCATTGATCTGTTATCTTATGCAACATTGCAGAAATTGGACGGGAAGGAGTGGAGAAGAGAACATTTATTGTCACTGGCAGGTGTCTATCAGCCAGCAAAAGAAATTGAAAAAAGTAAAGTCCCTGCAGCATTGGCAAGAGCACTAAAAATGCATCCAGAGGTGAAAACAATCGTATTGCATTTGGACAATGACCGTATTGGAAGACTTGCCACAAAAGCAATTTTTACAGTACTTCCGAAGCAATATCAGGTAAAAGATGTACCGCCAAAACAAGGAAAAGATTACAACGATCTGCTCTGTATCAAGTTAAATCTGGCGATTACAAAGCGAGAAAAAAGCACGAAAAAGAGTATGTCAGGTCATGAAAATATGAGAGATAGAAGGTGAAAAAAGATATGAAAATTGCAAGATATGAGCTGAAGGTCGTGCATAAGAAAGAGTTGATTTTGACGATGGAAGATGATGTGGACAGTGAAGAACTGTTGAAGATTTTTCTGGAAACACATGTGAAAGAAGAAAAAGAACAGAATGAATTACTTGGAATTATTGCTGAGAAAGTGTCAGAAGAAGACTGTACGGAGCAGTGTGAAAGTTGTCAAAAGTATTGCCCGGTGAGTGAAGAATGCATGGCAACTGATGAAAATGTACGATGCACAGAGTGTGAATATTTGTGTGAAACTTGCGGGATTTGTGAACTGAAAGAATAGAAAAGCATTTGCCTTTTCGGCAAGTAAATCTTCTGATGTCCGGAACCGTGAGACAGGAGTAGAAGAATACACAATACCAGCAAGCAACGCCTTTGGATTGCCATACAGGTTTCCTGTTTGTCAGTCCTCCGGCAGCTTGTCAGGGAGAATCCCTGAAACCCTCGGAAAATGGAAAAGGAGAAAGTAATAATGTTGAAGTTTATTTGTGGAGTATTAGTAGGTGGCATCATAGGAGTTGTGATGATGTGCCTGTTGCAGATTAACAAGATTTAGTAGCGAAAAGAAAGGAGACACAAGATGCAGGTTGAAGTATCGGTGAAAGATAAGAAGAAAGCAGAAAGACGGTATCAGGAATATTTAAAGAAAATGAACAAGAAGAAGGGAGAACAGAAGAAATGATTGCAAAAGAGATGATAGCAGAAAAGGTATTTGCGGAAGGTGTAGCAAAGGACATCCGGAATTTTCTTCCAGCTAAATATGAGAATGCAGAATTTCAGGTAATGCAGATGAATAAAAATAATGGAGTCCAGATGGTAGGTGTACAGGTAAGATTACAGGAAGAAAATGTGTGCCCAGTTGTCTATGTAGAACCGTTCTTCAATGAAATACGTTTGGGTGAACCCGTTGAGAAAGTGATGAATGAAATTGCAAGATGCATGGAAGAAGCAGGCAATGTTCCGTTTTTGCACAGTGGTATCAACCCAATGGATTATGATTCAGTGAAGGAGCATCTGGCAGTGATGCTTGTGAACACCCAGGCAAACAAACGAATGTTACAGGAAATGCCTCATGAAAATATGGAAGATCTGTCGGCTATCTGTTATGTGGACTTCCTGGTAGAGTCTAACGATGGAAAAGCGACTATGAAGGTGAAAAATGAACATCTTAAGATGTGGAATGTGGATGCAAAGGAAATGTTCCGGCAGGCAAGAGCAAATACACAGCCTGTAAATACACCGATTCTTCAGTCAATGGACGAAATGTTGTTGAGTATTTTTAATGAAGAAGGACATGCAACAAACCTGTTAGATGAAAATGTTGATTTTGGACTTCGTTCACATGATATGCTGTATGCACTTACGAATGTAGAAAAGCAATATGGAGCATCTATGATCACGCAGCCAGAAGTTTTAAATAAATTGGAACAGCTTTTTCCAGAAGGATTTTATGTGTTACCGTCATCTGTGCATGAAGTTCTGATTGTTCCGGATAATGGAGAGATGGAACCGAAAATGCTTGGTGAAATGGTACGGGAAGTAAATAAAAATGAAGTGGAACGGCAGGAGGTTCTCTCAGACAGAGTTTACAGTTACGATAAAGAAAAACACCAGATTCGCCAGGAACCAGATTCTATACAGCAAGTAAAGGAGATGGGGCGTTGAGAAAACGTAATGTAGCAATCCTTTTCCGATTGAACAAAAAAGAAGCAGAGGCATTGGATAAGAAAGTAAAGAGAAGCGGACTGAACCGGGAAGCTTACCTGAGACAGTTGATTTCTGGTGTCGTTCCAAGAGACGCACCACCGCCAGATTATTATTCTATGATGCGGAAGCTGCATAAGATTGGAAATAACTTAAATCAGATCGCACAGAAAGCACATGTGTTAAATGTGGTAGATGTGCAGCGTTACGATAAGGAAGTGCGGAAGTTCAATGAAGCAGTCCGTAAGATTACAGAAGCAGTGATACTTCCAGAGAAAAATGAATCATGGCAGTGACATCAATCTGGAGCATCAAGGGGTGGATTGGAAAAGTCATCAATTATGCGGAGAATCCGGATAAGACGAAAGAGAACAACGAAGGGCAGATAGCCGAGGATCAATCACGATCCACACAAGGACTTAATGATGTAATTACCTATGCGGTGAATGCAGAAAAGATCAGACGGAGGCAATCTGAATCTATGGAAATGGAACTTGTCGGAGAAGCGGAAGAACTGATGGAACAGTATGTATCTGGAGTGAATTGTGCACCGACAACCGCCAGAGAAGAAATGATTGCGGTCAAGATCCGGGCAGACAGACCGGAAGAAGAAATACAGGAAATGAAAGAAGGACCAGTATCAAAACATCGGAGCAGACAGCAAATGTTTCTGTCCGGGCAATGCATTATTCCATGAAAAAAGCAGAAAAAGCAGTGCAGGCAGCAAGACAGACAGCACAGAATACAAAGATTGCAGTGAAAACGACAGCAAAGGCAGTAACACATGCAATAAAAGCGTTGATGGAAGCTATAAAAGCATTGTTAAGTGGATTGACCGCAGGCGGTTGGATTGCAGTGGTGATATTGATTATCGTCATTTTATTTGGTGGATTTCTTTGCATGACAGGCGGGGATAATTCCAGTACGGTTTCTTCTGTCAGTGCAGAAGTAGAAGCATATGAGCCACTAATTCGGCAGTATGCAAACCAATATGGAATTGGTGAATATGTGGAATTGATTAAAGCGATTATGATGCAGGAATCCGGTGGGAGAGGACTTGACCCGATGCAGTGTTCAGAGGGCAGTTTTAATACAAAATATCCCAAACAGCCGAATGGAATCACAGATCCGGAGTATTCGATTTCTTGCGGAGTGCAGGAAATAAAAAGCTGTCTGGAACGTGCAGGAGTAAAAAATCCTCTGGATATGGAAAATATTAAACTGGCATTGCAAAGCTACAATTATGGAAATGGATATCTGGAATGGGCGAAAGCTAGAGGTGGATATACCCTTGCCAATGGAGCAGAATTTTCTGATATGATGGCACAGAGAATGGGGTTGGTGCTAGAATATAAATAGTACAAGTCAAAATGAGAAGTTCCAAATATATATA
>ENA-ORUG01001679-ORUG01001679.1-human-gut-metagenome-genome-assembly--contig:-NODE-1679-length-18380-cov-5.781610_pt1 | contig 18380 bp, 19 predicted proteins | sample MGYA00242079_ERZ509207 | MGnify/ENA primary metagenome ERZ509207 (study PRJEB26280, sample SAMEA2338780) | human gut metagenome | biome: human gut; feature: human-associated habitat; material: faeces...
ATTATATATAATCTATATCTAAAAATAAATGTAATAAAGTAGGTAGTTAAAATGCCTGATACACAGGATGGCGGATACATCTTAGATGATAGTGGATTAAAACCATATTCAGTAGATTACGAAGATGATAGAAAAAAATAAATTCATTCATGGTCCAAAGCTGGTCCACAAAAAGATTGGTGGCTGTTATTTGTTTTCTTTTAATTCTGTTTTATCCTCATTATTGCTTTCTTTTATTTGTCCTTCTCCAATAATGCAATCAATTCATCTATTGTCATTCCTGGTTTTCCGTCTAATATACCACCTATTGAAAACCTCCTGCCTAAATATTACCCTCTCTGTATACCAACAGAATAGCATTTTTTAACAAATCAATACACAAATCTATACACTTATTAATATTATTACCACATTTTTCCTGACACACTCTCATCAATTCAACCACTCCATTAGAATCAAAATGTCCGCATTTTGAAATATATTGTACATCTCCTTGATTTGTCACAATAGTCAAAGTCTTTATTGTGTTGTGTCTCATAAATACTCCAATATCACATGAGTTATAAATATTAAAAAAGGCGACAAAAGTTATACAATAAAATTAAACAATAGAGAAGTACATAGCAGCAGTTTCTAATATAAAAAATAGAATTAATTCTTCTTTAATGATGGAAGAAAAAGCTAAGATAGCGTTTGATGTCAGGAATAGAATTAGGACGCAGGAAATGTGTATGATGGCACATCAAGAAAGAAGAAAGTCTCTTAATTCTGAAAAGCCTAATAAAATACTTGAGAAACTTATTAAACCCAAGATGGATGGATAGAAAAAATAAGAAGAGGTCACCAATGATATATATAACAGCAACTAAAACCAATCATACGGTTAATAAGAAACTAGAATTATGAGATGACTAAATATAAATATACTGTTTACAAAGAAGTTGATAATGAAAAACTTAAAGAAACTTGTAAAAAGATAATACATGGAGTGGATAATTTAATAGCGAATGAACCGATTATAGATGTTGACGGATCGACTATCCAAAAATATATTAGCCCTAATGGCGATATTAAGGTATCTAATGATTATGAATTGATGCCGTTTACATTGATTCTGAAGTAAACCTTGATGATATAATTAAGTGATAACCACCAATCTTTCAATTGGTGGCTGTTTATCCCATATTATTTCTGGTCTTGGCATTTTCTTCGACACTGCTGTTCTATATTTCTTAATTGTATAATCAAAATCATCTTCTATGCATTTCAGCAATAATAGAAGAAGCGGTAAGAAAGTAGCAATTTCAATACATCTCATGTTAATGTTAATCAAATATAATGAATCCACCCAGACCTACTATGCAGAATTTCAATACATCTCATGTTAATGTTAATCCAATGCAGAATCTTACAAGGGCACTGGAAAATCCATTTCAATACATCTCATGTTAATGTTAATCAGCACCCATAGAACATATTAACAAAGCACTTTTCATATTTCAATACATCTCATGTTAATGTTAATCTTCTTGCCTTGTGTCAAAGTTGCTAAGTCTTTCGATTTCAATACATCTCATGTTAATGTTAATCGATAAAGCAGACGAATATAAGTCGGGTTATCAGTGATTTCAATACATCTCATGTTAATGTTAATCTTAATTGCATCAGATTTGCTTTCGCCTTTTTCAACATTTCAATACATCTCATGTTAATGTTAATCTGCTCCGGTCTTTTGTAAAACCAGTCTGTCCAATCATTTCAATACATCTCATGTTAATGTTAATCGCAGTAACGCTGAAAATTACAGCCCGAACCTGATATATTTCAATACATCTCATGTTAATGTTAATCTCTTTCTACTGCCATTCTGCAGCCATCCGCTGTGATTTCAATACATCTCATGTTAATGTTAATCATTAATCACTCCTTTCTTGGCTTGCCAATGAGCATATTTCAATACATCTCATGTTAATGTTAATCGGAGATAAAGTGGAATTACAGCATTTTGTAATGGCATTTCAATACATCTCATGTTAATGTTAATCTTGGATAAATCCTTGTATAAAAATCATTCGTATTTGCCATTTCAATACATCTCATGTTAATGTTAATCAAGACAAAGTAGAGCTTCAATTACCGCCATTAACAGGATTTCAATACATCTCATGTTAATGTTAATCGTTCTAGCGCTCGTAGAAATGCCATATAACGACTTTATTTCAATACATCTCATGTTAATGTTAATCTTTGCTAGTATCGGAGTACTAGTTTGCAAGGCTTCATTTCAATACATCTCATGTTAATGTTAATCGTACCGGTACTACAGATTCATCAGGTAAAACTTACGTATTTCAATACATCTCATGTTAATGTTAATCCTATGCTACAAGGCTGTAACGCGGCAATTAATTCATTTCAATACATCTCATGTTAATGTTAATCTGTGGCAAGTGGATTTTGTAACAATCTTTCTGCCTGTATTTCAATACATCTCATGTTAATGTTAATCGAATTGTGACACATTATATACGTTCGCATAGGACAAATTTCAATACATCTCATGTTAATGTTAATCATGTTATAGTTACTGTCAACCCAAGCATTTAAGGCAATTTCAATACATCTCATGTTAATGTTAATCTGGGTGCAAGCGACTATTAAATACATTAGCTTCCATATTTCAATACATCTCATGTTAATGTTAATCATATTTTGGCAGATTTCCACGAACTGCAATTTTAAAATTTCAATACATCTCATGTTAATGTTAATCGATTGACACACTCGAAATATCAGACGACAAGAAAATATTTCAATACATCTCATGTTAATGTTAATCCTACTACGAGTGATGAACAGCTTGCAATGGCATTATTTCAATACATCTCATGTTAATGTTAATCTAAATCAAGTATGCAGCAATATCTACTTAATAATATTTCAATACATCTCATGTTAATGTTAATCAGTATTAACTAGTCCGTGGTAGCACATTTCAGCAACATTTCAATACATCTCATGTTAATGTTAATCAAGCTGCACTCCAAGTCGTAAGGGTCATAAATAGTTATTTCAATACATCTCATGTTAATGTTAATCTAGTGGGTGTTTAATTCCTTTCTTGTCAGTTGGCATTTCAATACATCTCATGTTAATGTTAATCCATTTCCGCTCTGTGAACCATGCACCTTACTACTCATTTCAATACATCTCATGTTAATGTTAATCTTAAAGGCATTGCGCATTAAGTACACAATGTACAAATTTCAATACATCTCATGTTAATGTTAATCCAGACCAACTACAGCCTGTTGTAAGAGTAGCATTATTTCAATACATCTCATGTTAATGTTAATCCAGTCGAGGAAATACAGGGATATGACAGTTTCAGTAATTTCAATACATCTCATGTTAATGTTAATCTCCTTTTCTGTTTCTTCGGCTTGCCAATAAACATATTTCAATACATCTCATGTTAATGTTAATCTTAATATCCCAGCATTACCTGTAATTAATATGTCATTTCAATACATCTCATGTTAATGTTAATCGCTTAATAGCTGTCTTTGTGTAATCGCTTGTAGGTATTTCAATACATCTCATGTTAATGTTAATCCTTGCCAAGATATTCAGCATTGGCAAAATGTGTTATATTTCAATACATCTCATGTTAATGTTAATCGCTATCACTACAATAACAAGAGTTAATATCTTTTATTTCAATACATCTCATGTTAATGTTAATCTCGCCCCATGTTCCATTAATGCCGTATGCAAACCAATTTCAATACATCTCATGTTAATGTTAATCGAAATTACACCAGCTAAATTATACTCAATTGAGTTTAATTTCAATACATCTCATGTTAATGTTAATCTCTGTTTTAGTGAATGTTTCGATATTTCCGTCAATTATTTCAATACATCTCATGTTAATGTTAATCTTACAGAGCGTGTAAAGGAAAATACACGCATAAATAATTTCAATACATCTCATGTTAATGTTAATCACAGAACGCTTGGAACAGCTTTAAGCAGTGGTGGAAATTTCAATACATCTCATGTTAATGTTAATCTGTTCCAAACGCTGGCGCACTGTTTATTATCAAGTTATTTCAATACATCTCATGTTAATGTTAATCATTTGTATCAAAGTTGTATATTTTTAATTCATTGTCATTTCAATACATCTCATGTTAATGTTAATCCGAGCGTAGTAGTAGTGCATACAATATGTATCTGCGATTTCAATACATCTCATGTTAATGTTAATCTTGTCTTAATATGACAATCAGCGTCACCCTGTGGAGATTTCAATACATCTCATGTTAATGTTAATCATAACGGCTAAAGATACAACATCGGGTCAAATTGCATTTCAATACATCTCATGTTAATGTTAATCTAAGCATTATTATAATATATATGCAGGGTTTGATATATTTCAATACATCTCATGTTAATGTTAATCTACTGTTACTTTCATTAGTAGCGTCATCATAGTGATTTCAATACATCTCATGTTAATGTTAATCTGGTAATATAGATAAGAACTTATTTGATAAAATATAATTTCAATACATCTCATGTTAATGTTAATCCTTTATGGTGCAAAAGATTATGCAGAGAAATATGTATTTCAATACATCTCATGTTAATGTTAATCCATTAGGATATCTAACTACACCACACATAGCGGACATTTCAATACATCTCATGTTAATGTTAATCGTACACCAGTTTCTGTATCATACTCACCATTATGCTATTTCAATACATCTCATGTTAATGTTAATCAGCTACATTCCAAGTCATAAGGGTCATATATCGTCATTTCAATACATCTCATGTTAATGTTAATCTTATAGCATGTTTAGACATTAGTAATTGCTTAAGCATTTCAATACATCTCATGTTAATGTTAATCTAATCACCATAAGAAGTGCCAACAGCATAATCATATATTTCAATACATCTCATGTTAATGTTAATCGTTTCTTGCCTTGTGTCAAAGTTGCTAAGTCTTTCGATTTCAATACATCTCATGTTAATGTTAATCAATAGATTACTGTAAATATTAGTAGTAATGTTATAGATTTCAATACATCTCATGTTAATGTTAATCAGAATCACAGCACATCACCCGACAATTCAGTTAATACATTTCAATACATCTCATGTTAATGTTAATCATATTAAAAGCCATAACAGCCGATTTTGTTACAACAATTTCAATACATCTCATGTTAATGTTAATCTGTCTAGGCATGTATGTGACTAAATATGTAGTTAATTTCAATACATCTCATGTTAATGTTAATCCTCGCCACTCCACGCTTTGCGTTATCGGCTTGGTGATTTCAATACATCTCATGTTAATGTTAATCTACAATCCAGCTGCTATCAGACGAGCAACTTCATTATTTCAATACATCTCATGTTAATGTTAATCCGCTTGAACTTCTGCTTTGTGGTATTTCCTTAATCATTTCAATACATCTCATGTTAATGTTAATCTTCTACACATTTGGGGAATCAAGTCTACAAGTCCGTTATTTCAATACATCTCATGTTAATGTTAATCAGCTGAAAAGAAAGAAATGGAAGCTTCTATCGCAAACCTATTTCAATACATCTCATGTTAATGTTAATCCAATGAATTTAAGCCTTTTTCAATCACGCTTAAATCTCTCTTTGCCTATTTTAAGCCATTTTTTAAAAAATTACCAGCCAATTAGTTTATTTCTTACTATGGGACTCATAAGCCTCCTACCTCAGATATTTACTGGTCTTTTAGAGATTTTCTTCATAAATTGCCTGGTAAATACATGCATAATTTAATTAACAAAATTCATCCAGGTTAATCCCCCAACCCTTTCCATTGTTATTTTTCCCAGCCTATATTATAATTTTTATTAACTACACCAATGAAGGTGTTTTATTAAATGAAGAAAAATAGTTTTTTCGCAGCCTGCCGTTTAAATTGCTGGTGGGCGTTATTGACGGCTCTGACAATTAATATGTTTCTTTGATATATATAAAGTGCTATAATCAGCACATGAATACACGCGCCTGCGGCGCAGAAATGAGGTAACACATGCCATTTATTAATTCTAAGATAAGCACTTCTCTTACAGAAGCACAGGAAACTGAAATCAAAACACGTTTAGGTCAGGCTATCCAGACAATTCCTAGCAAGTCAGAAAATTGGCTCATGGTCGGTTTTGAGCCTGACTACAAGCTCTACTTCAGAGGAAGCAATGCCGAGCCTATGGCTATGGTCGAGGTCAGCGTTTACGGCAGTGAGAATCCATCTGCCTTTTCTAAACTCACTGGCCAGATATGTGACATTTTTAAAGATGTTCTTGGAATTGCACCAGATCATGTATATGTAAAATATCAGGCTGTTTCTAACTGGGGATGGAATGGAGATAATTTCTAATATGCATTAATAAGCGGGACACTCTTTTATGAATGTCCCGCTTATATATTTCCTAAAATTCTTTTCTTTCCATAATCCGCACACTAATTGCATAAGAGAGCAAAAAAGCACTTAATACATTTGTCTTTACCAGCTTCGCAAATGCAATCAACAATGCCGTAACCGGCAGAAACACCAATACCACAGAAATCTGGGAAGCCATGTCTCCAAACCTTTCCATTGTTATTTTTCTCGGCCTATATTATAATTTTTATTAACTACACCAATGAAGGAGATTTATTAAATGAAGAAAAATAGTATTTTTCGCAGCCTGCCGTTTAAATTGCTGGTGGGCGTTATTGCTGGCGTCCTGGTGGGACTGCTGTTAAGTTCAACTGATGGCAATTCATTTTCACGCGCCATTTTGAATATTGTTGTAACTCTGAAATATATTCTCAATCAGATAATTAATTTCTGCATACCTCTGATAATCATTGCATTTATTGCACCTTCGATTACTCAGATGGGTAAAAATGCATCAAAGCTTCTTCTGATTGCTGTTACAATCGCATATACATCATCAGTTGGTGCTGCACTTTTCTCTACAGCATCCGGATATCTTTTGATACCACATTTGTCAATATCCTCTACTGCTGATGGATTGAAAGAGCTTCCGGCTGCGGTTTTCGAATTATCAATCCCACAGATAATGCCCGTTATGAGCGCACTCGTGTTCTCAATTATGATTGGACTTGCTGCCGCATGGACAAAAGCAGAATTGATTTCAAATATTCTTGAAGAATTCCAGAAAATCGTGCTTGCGATAGTTTCAAGAATCATGATACCGATTCTTCCATTTTTCATCGGACTTACTTTCTGCGGACTCTCATACGAAGGTTCAATAACAAAGCAGGTTCCTGTGTTCCTGAAAATCATAATTATTGTATTAATCGGACATTACATTTGGATGACTCTGCTTTACACAATCGCAGGATTGTATTCTAAGAAGAACCCGATTGAAGTAATCAGACATTACGGTCCTGCATACCTGACATCAATTGGAACAATGTCATCTGCTGCCACACTCGCAGTTGCACTCCAGTGTGCCGGCAAATCAAAGGTTTTGAGAAAGGACATGGTCTCTTTTGGAATTCCTTTGTTTGCAAATATACATTTGTGCGGCTCAGTGCTGACAGAGGTATTTTTCTGCATGACTGTATCAAAGATTTTGTATGGCACTATTCCATCAGCCGGAACTATGATTCTGTTCTGCGTGCTTCTCGGAATATTTGCAATCGGTGCACCTGGCGTACCTGGCGGAACAGTTATGGCTTCGCTCGGACTTATTACCGGCGTGCTTGGATTTAACGACACTGGAACTGCCCTTATGCTTACAATATTTGCACTTCAAGACAGCTTCGGAACAGCCTGCAATGTAACCGGCGACGGTGCGCTCACACTTATCCTGACTGGATATGCAGAGCGCCACGGCATCAAAGAAGGTACTGACAATTAATATATTTCTTTGACATATGTAAAGTGCTATAATCATCACATGAATACACGCGCCTGCGGCGCAGAAATGAGGTAACATATGCCATTTATTAATTCTAAGATAAGCACATCTCTTACAGAAGCACAGGAAACTGAAATCAAAACCCGTTTAGGTCAGGCTATACAAACAATTCCCGGCAAGTCAGAAAGCTGGCTCATGGTCGGCTTTGAACCTGACTACAAGCTCTACTTCAGAGGAAGCAATGCCGAGCCTATAGCTATGGTCGAGGTCAGCGTTTACGGAAGTGAGAACCCATCTGCCTTTTCTAAACTGACTGGCCAGATATGTGACATTTTTAAAGATGTTCTTGGAATTGCACCAGATCATGTATATGTAAAATATCAGGCTGTTTCTAACTGGGGATGGAATGGAGATAATTTCTAATATGCATTAATAAGCGGGACACTCTTTTATGAATGTCCCGCTTATATATTTCCTAAAATTCTTTTCTTTCCATAATCCGCACACTAATTGCATAAGAGAGCAGTATGAGAAGTACTATCACTACCACTGCAATTCCTGCAAGTATCCAGCCATTCATTTGGTTTAAAAATGAAAAGGCACTTAATACATTTGTCTTTACCAGCTCCGCAAATGCAATGACAGACGCTCCCATTACACCACATGCCCCCGAAATGACTACTCTGCTCTTTTCTACTCCGGATACTAGCTGCAGCGGAATCAGCAATGCAATCAACAATGCCGTAACCGGCAGAAACACCAATACCACAGGAATCTGGGAAGCCATGTCTACCGGCATCTGCTGTTTCATTTCTAGGATCATGTAAAGTCCCGCTGCCACAAGCCATGAAACCGTTCCTCCTGTAAGACAGAAAAAATATTTTTCCCTCACATACGTTTCTGCATCAATCGGCAAAGTCATCAAAAATCCATATCCTTTATCAAGCTCGTCATAGGTAACTGTATTTATCAGAAGAATACTGATTGCAAACGGCAACCACCCCAGGATAACCGCTTCATTCTGTAATCCTATCACCACTCCAATGATAAGAAGGAAAATTAATGCCTGTTTATTACACCAAATTAACCGGAAATCTTTTTCTACTAATCCTGCCATTATCTGTACCCTCCCGTCATCATAAGAATTAATTCATCAATTCCGCCCTGCTCCACCGCAATCTGCGGATAATTTTCCTGATAAAATCTTCTGTCATTAGTAAAGCAGGCATAACCATAAGTTTCTTTCTGTACTTTTATGACTGCTGTCTTGTCTAATGTCCTGTATTGTTCCTCATTCACCTTCAAAATACCATACTGCTCTAAAATAACATCTGTGTCCTCATGCAAAATGATTTTTCCGTCATGAATGAGATAAATGTCGTCACAAAGTGACTCCAAATCTGTGGAAATGTGCGATGTAATCAATATTGTGCGCTTCTCGTCCTGCGCTATATATTCCCGTAGCAAATCAAGGATTTCATTCCTTGCCTCCACATCAAGCCCTGCGGTCGGCTCATCTAAAATCAACAAATCAGCTTTATGGCTGATTGCTGTCAGCACCCTCAGTTTTGCTTTCATACCTGTGGAAAATTCTTTTAATTTCTTCTTCCGTGGAAGCTTTAAAGCCTCACATTTTTGGTCAAAAAAATCCTTCTGGAAATCAGGATACATTTTAGCAAGGATATGCCAGACATCTTCCACCGTAAATTGTGAACTAAAGCCTGCCTCCGTCAAAGATACTCCGATTTTCTGCTTTACCGCAGCCGGAAGCTCTCCACCTTCGTTACCAAACACACAAATCTTTCCAGCATCCGGCTTTACCAGTCCAAGTATCAGTTTAATTGCCGTACTTTTTCCTGCGCCGTTTTTTCCTACAAACCCTGTAATTCTCCCCTCTGGTATTTCCAAGGATAGTTCCAGTTCAAAGTCCTTATATTTTTTTCGGACATTCTGCATTGTTATCATAATTCGCCTTTCTATTTCTCATCAAGTATGAGCTTTACAACCTCTAAGATTTCTTCTTTCTCCATCCCAATTGCCACTGCCCGGTCAATGGCTTTGTCAAAGTCCTCTTCCACAGCAATTCTTCTCGCCTCCGACGCAAGCTGTTTATCCGAAGCAGTCACATATGTTCCCTTTCCGTGAACAGTCGTAACAAAGCCTTCCTCTTCTAACTTGTCATAAGCTTTCTTTACAGTCAGCGCGCTGATGCGAAGTTCCCCTGCAAGCGTCCTCACAGACGGAAGTGCCTCTCCCTCTTTTAATACAGACTGGATAATCTCTGACTTTATCTGCTCCATAAGCTGTTCGTAAATCGGAACCATGGAAGAATGATTTAATATAATATGCATATTTTTGTTTTCTCCTTTGTGATAAACAGTATATAACAGTTGATGTGTGTTGTCAACTGTTATATACTGTTTATTAAAAATATACAAAATAAGAGCCACTCTAAGGTGACTCTCATTTATTTTTATATTTAACTTAACTAAAATATTTTACCTATTTTTCTGTTAATCTACAAGAAGTTCCCTACAATAATATTTTAATCCTTTTTGAGCATTCTCTTTCTTATAAATATAAAAATCGTACCAAACTTTCAAAGTTTAGTACGATATCTCCACTATAATAGGATTATTTCCTCTCGACTATCCAACCAGCTTATCTAACATTCCTACAATCTTTTCTCTTTCACCACAGCCATTAGTCTTAAATCTTAATAATGGAATTTCATACAAATCCATTATGCGATCCTTTAATAAATCTCTTGAAGCCTGTACGGTATCCTTTTTATGAAATTCATATCCATCAACTTCAATCGCTAAAACCGGCTTTTTACTGATTCTGTTGTAAATCAGAAAATCCAGATGTGTTGCAGGATTCATTGCATACTGGCACTCTCTGTCATTTAATAGTTGAGGATTTTTAATCAGCATATTCAATGGAAAATGACAAATCACATCTAAACTTGAATACTTATTATCCGCAATTATTTCCTGTATCAATGAATACATAAGATTCTCAGAGTCATATTCTGATATCTTTTTATATTTCTGCAAATATGCTATTCTTTCCTCAGTATACTGCTTGTAAAGATAATCAAAGATTGAATAAATCTTACTCTCAACAACTTCAAAATTATTATACTGAATGTAATCTATTAAATCTGTTATATTGTGTTCTTTTGACTGCTCATTTCCAGTCACAACCAACATCAGTTTCTTTTTTGCCCTTGAAACTGCAACATTAATCAAATACGGATCATCCGCAAAATCTGATATTTCATCATCTACAGTGGATATAATAATATTGTCTTTCTCCTTGCCCTGAAACTTATGTACTGTAGCTGCATCAATATCTGTTATCTCCCTGTTCAATGCTTCAACCTGATTCCTGTACGGAGCAATAATCCCCGTTTCTTCCGGGTTGAAATTATATTTAGGCATAATTTCATTTTTTATAACATCTATCTGACGCTGACTGTAATGATTTCGTTCATGATTCCCGGCAACTGTTTTCACCACTGACAAAACATCATCTTCGCCATTATCCTTTGTCATAATAATCAGTTCACCACGATAAAATTTCTGATTGCAGAAATTAATTATTTTAGGATGACACCTATAATGCTCTCGCAATAATGTCTGTGTTACATCAGGCATAATATCCAGAATTGACTGCAAAAAGCTCTTTGTAAACTGATATCCTTCTTTCAGATTATATGTATCAAATATAGCTTTTGCTCTGACCCTCATATCTTCTGTAACAACATTTGGAAGCTGCTTAGTATCTCCCACAATAACCACATTTCTCGCACAAGAAAGTGCTAAAGCCCCTGTTGCAATATCTACCTGTGATGCCTCGTCCATAATAAGATAATCATATACCACATCTGAATTCAGACTATTTCTTGATGAAAATGTGGTACTTAATATAACCGGATACTCCTTCAATACATCATTGGATTCCTTCCACAGATTATCCTCACTAAATACTCTCCGGCTGTCGTTCCCTTCATATCTTCTTGCCAGCTTGTCTTTTAGTAAAATCATTGAATTGTCACATAAATCGTTAAGCAAATGCTTATCAACACCGTTTAAATATCCCTCAATATCTGAAATCTGCTTAGATAATTCTTTTTCTTTTGCCTTATAATACATAGCCTGAAATGTTGTAATTATCTTTGAAAATTCCTGCTTATAAAAACTCCAGTGTGTTACGCCATACTTGAAAAATGTCTTTATTTTAAACCAGAATCCTATTGTCTTTTTCTCCTCTGATATTGCCTGACACTCCTGCCATAACATCATCCATTGTTTTGATGATAACATTTTCTTGCACTTTATATTATCTGTATTAACATCGGATTCTTCAACATACTGGTTAAAATATTGCTGTTCTGTAACTAATTGAGATAATTCCTGCCTTAAATAAGCAAGTTTTTCCTGTTTATCAAAAAATTCTTTTAACCTAGCGGATTGCTCTGATATTTTCTTACGCATTTCACCAAATTCTTCAGACATTTTCCAAGTTAAAAAATCAGGATAAGATGAATCCTGATGCTCAACAAATGTTTTCTTATTTTTAGAACTTCCCAGTGTTGCAGCAACAAATCCCAGATTATACTTTGGCAATGATAGTTTGTCATATACATTTTCAGTTGCAGAATTATTATTAGATACAATCTGTACCGTTTTGTCCTGCATCAATATATTAGCGATAATATTTAATATCGTCTGTGTTTTACCTGTTCCCGGCGGTCCCTGTATTACACTTATCTGATTCTCCATCGCATTTTTTACAGCATTATACTGACTGTTATTACAGCCAAATGGAAATATCGGAACATATTCTCCCCCTCTTTTACCAGTATTCAATAAAGAAGGATTCAAATATTTCGCTAATGCAACCTCATTACCAACATAAGTAATTTTATCAAATCTTTTAGGTAATAATTTTTCACCCGTCTCTTCATTTCTAATATTACTCAATTCAGCAATCTGCTTTATATATTGGAATACATCGGCAGACCTTTTATCATTCAGGCACGACTCCGCAATATGTAAATCGCTCTCTTGGTAATCCCGTTCACTACCGTCTTTAAAACAAATATGCCAATAAGACTCCTGTCTACCCCTGAATACAGATATTGAATCTATATCAAAAAACTCCCGTCCTTCTCTGCTAATACGATACAACTTAGGATTTAAAACATCCGGCTTAGTTAATTTTTCTACATTCATATATGCATAGGGATAGCTTTTCCCATTATTAAATTTCACGTTCCATTTATGTACATTGGTATCGTACACACATGACATTACTTCGGTTGTCTTTATCTCACCCTTGATAATAATCATATAATATCTTGTATCCATTTAGGCCTCACTGTTTCTGGTTGTTATTGGAAAGAAATTATTCAAAATAGTATCTTTGAATTCACAAATGACTTTTCTTAATCTATTCTAGTCATTCATAATCTCTTTTATTTTCTTAGCCTCTTCACTATCATTATCTTTACATATCATATCATAAAATGCTTTTACATCATTATCTTTCAGAATATATGTAACTTGGTTATTTTCAAGTGCAATCTTGAATAATTTAGATTTCTGAGCTTCTGACCATTCTATAATATTAGATAATTGTTCTATAATAGCATGTGTATTTGCAAAGTTTGAACTATCTTCAAGTTTATTAATTAGTTCTTCTTTCTTAAGTTCATCTTCACTTTGTCCTTTTGTCTCTTCTTTTTTTTCTGAAATACAATCATAATGAATACTTTCCAAAATCTCATTTGAAATGGTTCTATCTATTATCCGTTTTACCAGGCATTCAAGCTTTGATCCCTCTGTATAATCTGCCGGAGCAAAATATTTTATTCTATTTTCATCAAGCATTTTAAATACTTTTGACTTATCTTTAGTTTCTGAATTATATACCCCTATTGAATGTCCACCATTTATATTAACAAGTTTCATGCAAGGTATATCCGTATCACTATCTCCAATATATACCATATTTCTAAAAGGCACTCTATATTGATTAGCTTCAAAATATGAATTAACTCCCTGATTATTTACATCAAGAACTCCCTTTTCTATTCTAAATAAAAACTGGGTTTTATTGGTATAATTTACAACCTGAGCCGGCCATACAGCCACGCCAGCATTATCAAAATAAAATGAACTCGCATATATTTTCGTAAATTTATCTGCTACTTCTGTTCCCTCAATCATTTCCTTTAAACCAGATGATATAATATAGTGCTCTACTTCCACACCTTTATCCGCTCCATATTGATTTATTCTATCAAACCATGTTCTAACACCTGGAAATAATTGTACTTTTCTGCCATTTTCATGTAATGTTTCTTTTGTAAATAATACTCTTCCTCTTGATCTATCAAGCATCATATACATGTAAGCCAAATTCTGATCCATATCATTTTCTGCAGCTAATTGATTTGATTGTTTCCAAAACTCTGATACATCATAATCTATTGATTGTATATATCCCTGTGCCTGCATATCATTTGGAGATAATGTTTTATCAAAATCATAACAAATCGCTAATATTGGCTTTTTATTCATATTTTTCTTCCTTTCTGTATAATATTTATTATATATTACTTTATTAAATATATCATTTGTCTTAACTTATAACAATCACTATTCTGTTATTTTTTTAATTACTTCCTTTGCAAATTTCTTTACTTTCACATTTTCGTTTATATAATTCATTTTCTGCACCTATTTCTTATAAACAAAAATCGCACCAAACCTTAAAAGTTCAGTGCTATATCCCTAACCTGATAATATTCTATAATATATTTGCATTCCTCAATTTCCCCAATAATAACTTCAATCAGCCCAATACGGCCATCACCTGCTCATATTTCTCCTTGTAAATTTCTTTACTCTGATCTGTCAGCTTATTATAGCTTCGTTCAAGCTTTCCCCTCACAAAACTTGCCCCATGCTCTATATCCGTACCTTTCTCTACATAAGCTAAATAAAGTAAACTTGGCACACTATCAAAATGTGAAATTGCATCGGCATCTGCTACATACAATTCTTCAATACTGTTTCTTTTAAGCTTTACACTTCCTCTATGATTTAAAATGCATTTTTGTACTAATGCCATTTTTTTATCATAATTAAGTTCATTTAAAATTTCTTTAGCAATATCTGCTCCATATTTATGATGTTCCTCATACATGGCATAGTCAGTTATCAAAGCTATATCATGTAACCATGCAGCTATAATCACTACTTCCTTATCAGTTCCATGTTTTCCTGCCAATATCTCTGCATTTTTCACCACAGCTTCAATATGGTAATAGCACCCTATTACAAATTTATTAGTTGGCTGCTTGCATCTACAATAAACTTCTTTCTGCAAATATTCTATAATATCGTTTCTTATTATCTCTTTACCTTTTCTCTTCTTTCCCATTCCCCAATAAGTTTCGGCTGTATCAACGAATATGTCCAGTTCTCAGGCAACTCATCCATAAGCACAACTTTCTCCATTTCGCTATGTAACTCTTTCGCAAATTCTGTTATCTCTGCAAAACAAAGCAGTCCACATGTTTCTTCACCTGTATCATTTACTCTGTTCTTACCTGTTACTGAGTAAACACAGATTGGCTTTATCTCAAATCTAACTGCACCTGTTTCTTCCTGCAACTCTCTTTTAGCTGTTTCAAAAATGTTCTCCCCAGCTTCTCTATGCCCTCCCGGCACTTCATATGTATCTCTTTCTTTATGTTTGCAGAAAACCCACTTACCGTTACTCTGCGAGATAATAACTGCAAATTTCAATAGTTCATCATTAACTGTATCATAAAATTTTACTTCCAGATTATCCATTACTATACCTCCAACTCATTACTCTCCCCACAAATAGAGCCAAACTAGAATAATTATTCATATGAAGATTCCCTTATATTTTCAATACATTTAACAAGCCTCATCTGTAAGACTTCCTCCGATTCAGTTTGTGGTTTCCATGTTAAAAAAACAAACTTATCTTCATTTTCTCTTGCGTATTGTTCTTTCAATCTTGTTTTCTCTTGATATTCTTCCTTTTCCATCATGCCAAAAACTTCAACAATGCCAACTTTTTTACATCCTTTAACTGTTATGATTCCATCTTCCAACCATTCAGCATCACCATATGCATTTTTAGTAAAAGAATATGGTTTGTAAAATTTAACTTCTTTATATAGTCTTTCATTCATGATATAATCCATAATTATATCAAAACACTTTACTTCATATGAACTTTCACAAAAAATGCCATATTTATTAACAAGCAACAACGTAAACCTATCTATTTCTCCCTCTTTTCGTATATTATCGTTTTTATCTTTATACGTTTTTTCATTTTCATATTGATATCCGGCTCCAATGATAATATCATTCTCCAAATCAAGGATTCTATTATTATAAGTGCTTTTATATTGATGTATAGCAACTCTTAACGCATCATATGTTATTTTAACATAGTAACCATTAATTTTTACTGAAAAATAACTCCTTATATCATTATTGTCATTGTTAGTCTTTATATTTTCTAGTTCTTGATATGATATACTTGTATATTCTTTATAATTAGATTTTTTTTCATTAATAGAATAAGATACAATTTTAATACTTGTTAGTCTATTATAAAAAAATTGAACTCCATTTTTGTCCAATGAACATCCTGCAACAGTTCCTCCTCTATTGGAAATCCTTACATCCTTTGCTTGTCCATAGACTTCTTTGCTAAACTCTTTTTCCAATTTTAACTGTATTTTCGTTTCATCTGCATCGCCTTCTTTCAAAGTAAATCTACATGCTTGGCGATACGAAACTTCTAAGTTAATCTTCTTTACTAAAGCAGACAATCTCATCTTTTGTTGCTCTGTATGTACAGTATCTCTTCTTTTTTTATGTTCTTCTCCTGCTTCTACTGCTCTTCTTTGGGGTCTATCAAATAAATTTTCATAAACTCTTGCAACTAATTTTCCATCTGTGTCCTGCTGCAATGGATTAGCATATGCTATTCTTCTTTGATAGTCCTCATTTTTCCTACAGGTCTCATCATGTTGTCTAGTAAATTCCGGATGACATGGTATTAGTCTTAAATCTGCCGAAAAATGATATTTCAATTGTTTCTCAGGATAACAACATTTACATATATAAATTGTCCCCTTCTTATATGCAGATTCCTTCTGAGTCTTACTCAACGTATATGGATTTAATTCGTCTCCAGTTTCATTATTAATCATTATAAAACTTTCCATTATTATACACCCTTTCTTTATAACAATATCTGTTTTTGTCACCCATTAGTTCTTAATACCCAACTATGTAATCATCAAGAAATAGTTGCATCTTCTCCAAACTTTTCCCTCATTTTTTCATAACTCATCTGCAATTCTATTTTCCCTTTATACTTTTTATCTTCTTCATTTATCCTACAATATTTAACAAACATAGGTTTACATACTTTACACGCCTTATAATCTATTGCATATTCACATGAATTTTCACATGGAACTAAAATCTGCTCCGCCTTATCTTTTAAAATATTTATGCTCCATGGTTCTGTATCTTCTGCCACCTTACCACACTTCATATTACACTCAACTGTAACCATCATAATATTTTTAATCAAAAAATTTTCTAATTTACTTACATACAGCTCCGCAAACCTTAAATATTTCTTTATGTCATCCAATACATATACAATATTTTCATATGGATGTTTTGGAAATACATTTCCCATATCCGCTTGTATTTTTCCATTATTATTCCTATGAAAAAGATATGAAGATGTTCCATCCAACGAATGCGTAAATTGATTTCTTAACTTTGTCCTAACTTCTTGATGGTCTGCGCAGTTTAAATACTTTCTTATTTTTTTCACTTCAGAATTACCAAGTTTTCTTCTAACAGTAGCATCATTCAAAAAAGAAAATATACTTATTTCCCTATCCTTATCATATCCACACTTAAAAAACTCATTTATAAACTGCCGAAGTAAGTCCCATAATACAATATCTCTATATACAGCATCCTCCAAATAATAAGCATACATCTGAGAATTTTCCGTTTCTTCCAATGGCGAATTCATTTTAACTGCATATGCATAAGACCGGGATATTGCATAGATAAAATTATTAATGACTTTGTTAATTCTAATAAGCCATTCTGTTGAATTTCTTGCTCTCATTACTTCTTCTGTAATCTGTAATTGTTCTTCTCTATATAATCGACATTCATCTAAAATTTTAATAGAATCAATACTTTTTTCAATATACTCCTTAATCTCTTTATTTGAATTAAACTGTTTCATGCATACTCATCCTTTAATACTAGTAATATAAATAAATTGGTAACATATCTACCACTCTTATTCATCAACAACATGAGCCTCTCCTAATACAAA
>ENA-ORUG01001684-ORUG01001684.1-human-gut-metagenome-genome-assembly--contig:-NODE-1684-length-18348-cov-2.447986_pt1 | contig 18348 bp, 14 predicted proteins | sample MGYA00242079_ERZ509207 | MGnify/ENA primary metagenome ERZ509207 (study PRJEB26280, sample SAMEA2338780) | human gut metagenome | biome: human gut; feature: human-associated habitat; material: faeces...
GAATTCTTCCGGCAGTATCACATTAAAAGCTTTTGCAAGATCACGGAAATTATCCGGCGTGATGGTCTGTCTCTTATTCGGCTGCATTGACAACATTTTCACAAGGATCTCTGCGGATTTTTCAGCGGTATGCATTAACCCAAATGTCAGGTCAAAATCTTCTCCCGAAGCAAACATTCCGTGATGCGCCCAGATTGCAAGATTGTATTTCTTCATTAATTCACTGGTTGCCACTGCGATGTCACGACCGCCCGGAACCATCCACGGCACCACACCGACACCTTCCGGGAAGATAACCGGACATTCTGTTGACATTTCCCATAATTCTCTTGTAAACACCTTATCTTCCAGTGGCAATACAAAAGTCAGCGCAATAATATTGGTTGGATGTGCATGGTATATCACTCTGTGCTTTCCACCTGTTGCGATCATTTTTACCTCATGATTCATCAGATGGGTTGGCAGTTCGGAGGTTGGTCTGCCGCCATTTACCAGTCCCCACACGATACGGTAGTTTTCCCCTTTCTCATCCAACTCGATGATACAGATGGAATCCTCCGGTTTGATGATCACATTGCGGAAATATTTACCGCTTCCGGTTACAATAAAATATTCCTTTGCAAGTTTTGGAACTGTCGTTCCGATCGGCTACCATTCTTTCGGTTCAAAATCTTCCTTTACGGCTTCCACTTCTTCCAGCCGGATACGATAGGAAAGGTTTCCGCCATTTCTCTCGTGCCATCCCTGCTCCCATCCATCGTTTGCCGTGCGGATAAAATTCTTTACAAATTCTGCATCTAATACTCTCATTTTTCTTTCCTCCATTTTGGTTTTCTATCATTGATTTTGTGTTCAAAACTAACTGCATTCTTTTTTACATGGTTTGTCTGGCTATCGATTTAACAGTACTTCTTTCTCATATCTCTCTACTTCTGCAAACCAGTTCTTATCTGCGGGAACTCCACATTCCTCACAGTATTTGGTCCATACATCTCCAAATGGAAATGTCTTTAATTCTTCCTGCATGACCATCAGCTCGGTCAGGCGATTCTCATCCTGTAATTTTTTAAGTTCTGCATTCGGTGTACAGAGCGCCGATAATAATGCTTTCTGCCAGCTTCTAAATCCCACAGTCCATGCACTGATGCGGTTGATACTTGCATCAAAATAATCCAGTGCCATATGTACCCTGTCAATCGCATCACATCTTACGATCTCTTTTGCCATTTCTTTTGTCTCATCATCGAATAAGACGACATGGTCTGAATCCCATCTTACCGGTCTTGTGATGTGAAGTGCGATCTCCGGGAAATAGCACAGTAATGCCGGTATTTTATCCGACACTACTTCTGTAGGATGATAATGTCCATTGTCCATCAGCGGAAGGACATTCTCGTGTGTCGCCGCAAATGTCAATGTAAACTCGGCTGATCCCGCTGTGTAAGACTCCACACCAATTCCGAATACCTTAGACTCCACACATGGTTTTACCAGCTTTGGATCATGCGGTTCTGCAATGATCTGTTCGATAGAATCCTTATATCTCATGCGCGGTTCCATTCGGTCTGCCGGAATATCTTTGTATCCATCCCCAATCCAGATATTCATCACACATGGAACACCTGTCTCTTTTGCAAAATATTCCGAAATGCGGATACATGCTTTTCCATGCTCGATCCAGAACTTTCTTGTCTCCTCGTCCGGGCTTGTCAGTGTCAGTCCGTCTTTTACTTGGTCATGTGAGAAAAATGTCGGATTAAAATCAATCCCAACATGGTGTTTCTTTGCAAAGTCTACCCATTTTCTGAAATGCTTTGGCTCTAATTTGTTGCGGTCTGCAAATTCGCCTTTCTCAAAGATTGCATAGCTTGCATGAAGATTTAATTTCTTTTTGCCGGGCATGAGGCTCATCGCCTCTTCCATGTCCTGCATCAGCTGTTCCGGTGTCTTTGCCTTTCCGGGATAGTTTCCGGTTGTCTGGATTCCGCCGGTCAAAGGTCCGTCATGGTCAAATCCTGTCACGTCATCGCCCTGCCAGCAATGAAGTGATACCGGGATTTCTTTTAATTTTGCGATCGCTGCATCTGTATCAACACCGATATCTGCATACATTTTTCTGGCCGCTTCATATCTTTCCTGTACCGTCATAAAATTTTTACCTCACCTTTCTGCCGGGCACAACATCCGCTTCCGGCATATATTTTTTTCTGATATTCCTGATTGTTATTTCTCATATTTTTTTATTTCAAAAGACTCAAAGATACATTTTCTTGCAGCCTGTAAATTTTCAAGTTCTCCTGCTGCAATGATCTGCGCCATCAAATTTCCGATGGCTGTTGCCTCTGTCGGACCGGCATAAACGGTCTTTCCGGTTGCCTTTGCAGTCAGTTCATTCAAATACGCCGCATTGGCTCCTCCGCCGACAACATGGATGCTTTCATATGTAATTTCTGACATCTCCTCAATCTCCCGGATTGTCTGTGCGTAGCATTGTGCAAGACTGTTATAAATCACGCACGCTGTTTCTGCGATTCCCTCCGGTATCCGCTGTCCGGTCTCTGCGCAGGCTTTTTGCACTTCTTCTGTCATGCTTTGCGGTGCTAAAAAGCGGTCGTCATTACAGTCTACCAAAGATGCAATGTCCGCCCTTGCCGCCGCCTCGCAGATCTCTCCGAATCCCTGCTTTGGTTCCAGTTCTTTTCGGGCCGACTGTATCATCCAAAGTCCCATGATATTTTTCAGATAGCGAAAACGATACGCATATCCTCCCTCGTTCGTAAAATTATGAAGTCTGCTTTCCGGTGAACAGTCTGCTTGTTTTAATTCAGTTCCCATCAGTGACCACGTTCCGGAACTGATGTAAATGATATTGTCCTCATTTGTCGGAACTGCCATCACTGCAGAACCGGTGTCATGTGTTGCTGGTAAGACGACTTCACAGTCAAATCCGACCTCTTTCTGAATTTCTTTCGTCAAATTTCCCAGTACCGTTCCCGGCTTCTTTATTTTCTGGAAAATCTGTTTTGGATATCCTAACATTTCAATCAGTTCATAATCCCAGTCTTTTGTTTCCGGGGATACTAACTGTGTTGTGGTGGCATTCGTATATTCTGATGCCTTCTCTCCTGTCAAAAGATAATTAAAATACTCCGGGATCATCAGCATGGTCTCTGCGTGTTCGAGAATTTCGGGATTGTTGGATTTTACCGCCATCAACTGATAAATGGTGTTGAAAATCTGCTTCTGGATGCCTGTTCTCTCATATAACTTTTCTTCCGGGATGATCTCATAGACTTTCTCATCCATCCCTGCGGTACGGCTGTCCCGATAACCGACTGCATCTCCAAGCATTTTATTCTTTTTATCCAACAGGACAAAATCAACTGCCCAGGTATCAATTCCCATACTCACCGGGATTTTTCCCGCTTCTTTACACTTTTTCATTCCCTCTAAAATTGCTCTGAAAAGTGCTTTTACATTCCAGCTTTTCTGTCCGTTCTCTTCGGTCATTCCATTCGGAAAACGATACATTTCTTCCAATACCATTTTTCCGTCTTCCATATGTCCTAATATGTGTCTGCCGCTAGAAGCTCCAATGTCGATTGCAAGATAATACTGCTCCATATTTTCCCCCTCTCCTGCATCTGTGTTCCTTTTCTATTTTTTATTTTAGGAAAAAAATGAGCGCAAAAAAAGAACACTTTTTGTTCAAAAAAGTGTTCTTATTTGCCCAAATTGTTTTCAGCAGAGCCACTGATAGGTTCCTTCTTCCACTGTCTCCCTCTGTCCGTTCGGCAAAACCACTTCCGATTTTACCGGCGTATTCAATGAGATATGACAGCCATCCTCCTCATACTTCCAGGAGCTTTCAATTTTTCCTGCTCTTGAGAGATAACTTCCGCTCACACCGCCAAGCCGTCTGTCCGGATACGGCTCGAAATGCAATTCTGCAAAACCCGGTTTCTGTGGTTTGATTCCGAGAATATACTGATAATAAAATTCTCCGACACTGCCAAATGCATAGTGATTGAAAGAAACCATATTGTCGCCGGAACCTGCCATTTTCTCTTCGTTGACCGTTCCATCCGGTTTTAATGCATCCCAGCGCTCCCATGTCGTGGTCGCACCGCATTTTATCTGATACATCCAGCCCGGACAGCCTTCCTGTAGCAGGATATCATAGGCGAGTTCTGTCTCTCCCGCTTCCACTAAAAGTGGAAGCAGATGTTCCGTTGCAAAGAATCCTGTCTGGAGACCATTTTTGCGGATATTGGCAGCAAAATTCTTCTTCACCAGTTCCCGCAGTTCTCCCTCCGGCAATACAAATTTTAATGCCATAATATAAGCAGACTGATAATCTTTTGCCACAATTCCTTTTTTGCTCACGAATTTCTCAATATATGCTTTCGTTGTGGCTTCCAGCTGTCTGCGGTATCTGTCTGCATCAGCTTTTTTCCCAAGACGCTCTGCCGTCTCGCTGATGACCTTCAGATCATGTACGATAAAGGCATTCGATACCGGATTGTTGTGCATTGCCTGCCATGCGATCCCTTTTCCCATTGCAAGCCAGTCTCCCAAAGAAGGTCCAATCCAGAGATTTTTCTTTCCCATTTTCCGGATTTCCGCCTCCACAAAAAGTTTCATGCTCTCGTACTGGCGTGGCAGTGCTTCCTCGTCTCCAAACTGCTGATAGAGCATTTCCGGTAAAATTGTGACTGCATTTCCCCAGCCTAACATGCTGATAAAACCAATTCCGGCAGGTCCGGTCTGCGGCACAGTGGCACACACATACCCTTCCGTGTTGTCAAGCTGTCCCAGTTCCAGATCACGCAAAAAGTTTTTCCAGAAATCATTGGTGTCAAAATTGTAGGCTCCGGTGCGTGCAAACACCTGACCATCCCCGGTATAACCCATACGTTCATCCCGCTGCGGACAGTCGGTCGGCACTTCCACATAGTTGGATTTCTGCCCCCAGACCTGATTCTCATATAACTTCTGAACCATTGGATTCTCACACGAAAAGTATCCGGTGCGCTTCATATCGGTGTGAAGCGCATACGCTTTGATCATGCCCGACTGATAATCTACGCCTGAGAGTTCCATATATCGAAATCCCATATAGGTAAAACGCGGACGGTATTTTTTCTTTTCCGCTCCGGCATGATAGATGATAGTTGCCTTTGCTTTCCGCAAATTGGAAGTGTAAAGACTTCCATCTGCATTTAAAATCTCTCCGTGGCGGATTGTAATTGTCTCATTTGTGAGAAAAGAAGGATTAATTTCAACAATTCCGGCAAAGTTCTGTCCAAAATCAAGAATCGTCACTTTTCCTGTCTGCTTTGCCTCTTTCACCTCCATCTCTTCCTGTAACGTGACTTCGGTCAATGTCGGCTCCAACGCAAAATCCAGTTCGTTTTTGAAAGATACCGGATGTCCGATCACCTGATTTCTTCCATCCGCAAAATAAATCTCACCGTCATACTCCCCGGCGTATTCGTAAGGAGATTCCAGTTCGTCCGTCTGCTCGCCGGATACAATGTCCCGGACGCCACCCGCATCCTCGATGTTTAAAATCCACGATACTGCAGGTTTTTCCCCGTAAATCTGTGTCTTGTTCTCACAGAGGAAACGGCCGCAATACCAGCCCTGTCCAAGATAAACCCGCAATGTGTTCTCACCCTCACGAAGCAGTGCGCTCACCTCATGAGTCTGGTAAAGCACACGCCTCGGATAGTAGGAATATCCTGGTGCAAACATCTGTTTTCCGATTTTGACGCCATTGATCTCTGCCTCATATACTCCGAGTGCGGTTGCTGTGAACACTGCTTTCTTCACATCTTTCACGGTAAATTTCTGCTCATATACAAATACCTCTCCCTCGCGGTACCCGCGGTCTGAGGTGATAAAATGCATTTTCAGTTCTTCCATTCCCTGCGTTTCCTCCTTCCAGCTATGCACTAACGAACATACTGATTCATAAACTCTGCACTTAACTCCATGGACTTTAACGGAGAATTGTCCACCCAGTTTTTGTGGCTTTCTAAGATCACTGCATCCACGTTCACTTTTTCTGCCTGCGTGATCAGGGAAACAAGATCCATGTTTCCATAGCCGAGTTCCATGCTGTCCGATTTTAAGATCGGTGTCATGGCAGGTTTTGACAGTCTTGTTCCACGGTCATTGATATGGTAAAGCTTCATTCTTGTGTCAAGCTTTCTCATCAGTTCCAGTGCATTTACGCCTGCTTCTGTTGGCCAGTAGGAATCCAGTTCAAAATTCACACACGAAGCATCCGTCTCAGAGAGGATCAGATCATATGCCGTTTTTCCCGGTTCAACTTTCAAAAATTCACAGTTGTGGTTGTGATATAAAAGCTCCACGCCCGCCTCTTTTAAAATTTTTCCGGAAGCATTTAAGTCCTGACACAAGCCAAGCACTGCATTTTTATCGGAATAATCAAAACGGTACATTCCGGTGATGACCACGTATTTTATGCCAAATTTTTCAGCCTCCCTGATAACAGTCTCCGGCTCTCTTTTTATCGTGCCAAGATCCTCATGGATACTTGTCACGGCAAGTCCTGCCTCTTTCACGAGGGCATTCCAGTCATAATCCCCGCCTTTTCCGACCGGCATACCGGCTGCTTTTGTGAGCATTCTGACCAGAAAAGAGGTCGGTTTTATCATAAACCCATTCAGTTCAATGCCGTCATATCCGGCCGCTTTGATCCTCTTTAAAGATTCTGCTGCCTGTTTTTCATTCTTTGTCACAGTTCCAAGCATAATCTGCTGTATTGCTTTTGTCATGTTCGTAACCATCCCTTTCCTATGCCTGATTTTTCGGGATTTTCTGTAATGCGTCGTTGAGCGCTTTCATCTGTTCCTCGCTCACTGCGTCACCTGCCTGTTTTAAAAGGCTGACTAATGTCATCCGCTGCATCATGCGCTGCAATGCCGGGTTATCTTTCACACTTTCTGCCACATCGCCACGGCTTGCTGATGCCTGCGCCATCAGACGTTGTACGATCGCATTTGCCATCTCGTTCTGTGCAAGCTCGCCGAGCGTATCCGAGATAGAATAATGGTCTGCCTTAAAATCATCCCTGTCAAACCAGTTGACAACATCTCCCTGTTTGTTAAATATATAATCTTGATTTGATTTTTGTACTTTTTTTACAGTGATCTCGTCTTCACAGGTACCGGACACTGCCCTAATTTTGTGTGTTCCTGTGATTGGAACTTTGAATTTAAATACTTTGGAACCTTCGGATGTTTCTCTCTCCACGCCATCCACAAAGAGTGTGACGCTCTGCTCATTGGAATAAACCTTGATTTCCGTCACATCTTCGGTACGCTCCACATACCTTCTGCCACATACATGGACAAATGGTGTTTTGCTCCAATATGCTTTATACAGATAAAAGGCATCTTTTTTCAGCTTACGGTCGATGGTCACAAGACCTTTCTGGTTCACACCGTGTTTTCCACCCTCATCTCTTCCGTCTGCCGCAAAATCAAACAGATTCCAGACATGTGTTGCCCACAGATACGGGCGCTCCTCGATCATTTTTGCCATATGCTCATGATAAATACACTGATATTCCTCTGTGTAATCGCCCCGTTCCGGATTTGCACTGTGGTAAGCCGGATTGGCGTCTGCGCCATACTCGGAAAGTCCGATCACACGATCCGGGTACGTTGTGTGATACGCATCAAAGAAACTGTCGTTCTGTTCTAACTCTCCTAGATACCAGCCAAAGTACAGATTATAGCTGTTCATATCCGGGATCTCCAACATTGGACTATCCGTCTCTAACATAAACACATCTGCCATAACCGTTGGCCGTGTCATATCCAGTGCATGGCACAGATCATTTAATTTCCTGTGATTTTCCAATAATTCCTCATTTACGGCACTTGCGGCAGTGATCTCATTGGAAAGTCCCCAGCAGACGATCGATGGATGATTGTAATTCTGAACGACCAGCTCTCTCATCTGGCTTAATGTATTCTCTGTTCCATCTGACATGTGCATCGTAATGTACGGAATTTCTGCCCATACGATCATGCCGTTTTCATCACACAAATCATAAAATTCCTGTGCATGCTGATAATGTGCAAGACGGATGGTATTCGCTCCAAGCTCTTTTATGATCTCCATATCCTCCCGGTGCATCTCGTGCGTCAGCGCATTGCCCGCTCCGGCGCGGTCCTGATGACGGCTCACACCGCGAAGCGGATAAGACCGTCCATTTAAGAAAAATCCTTTTTGCGGATCAATGGAAAAACTTCTGCAGCCAAAGGTTGTCTCCACAATGTCACCATCAGACAGTTCTGCTTTTGCCGTATATAAATACGGATCATCCACGCCATCCCAGAGATGTACATTGGCAAGATCAAACACTGCTTTTGCGTAACCGTTTTCAACTGGAGTTTCCTTCTGCTGCCCGTCAATTGTTACCGTTACTGCTTCTGCATCTCCGACCATCCAGAGTTCAACCGTTACCTTTGCATCCGCTTTTTTGGCTGCGGCATCTGTCAAAGTAACCTCCGGTGTTACTTTGATGCCAGTTCCACCTGCATAATCCAGTTCAAAATGATTTTTCGAAACAGTTACAAGCTTCACCATACGATACAGTCCGCCATAAAATGTAAAATCTGCTTTCTGCGGATATACCTTTGTGTTATCGGAATTGTCTACATACACTTCCAGCTTGTTTTCGTCTTTTAAATATTGTGTAATGTCTGCACGGAAGGCTCCGTATCCGCCTTCGTGGTGCACTGCTTTTGTTCCATTTATAACTACATCTGCCGTCATTGCTGCGCCGTCAAACTCAAGATATGCTTTTCCGTCCGTTTCAAGTTCCGGTCTGCTAAAGTGACATTCATATTTACAGGTTCCACGGTAATAATCATTTCCGCCGTCCTGTCCGTCTACTGCATTCCAGGTATGTGGGAGGGAAACTTCCTCTCCCTGCGTACTGTCCGGATTTTTATAAAAGGTCCAGTTTTTGTCCAATAATATTATTTTTCTCATATCTGTCCAGTTTCCTTTCCTGAAGCATTTTTCTTCTATTTCTTTTGTCCAGTTATTTTCACTTTACTGACTGCTTTTTTCTGCGGCTTATTTCATCTCGTCAATCACTTTTTCAACTTCTGCCTGTTTTTTCTCCTGAATACTCTTCTGTACTTCTTCCATTTTCTCTTTGGAAAGAGGACTGTGCCGCATCGCGCAGAGTGTACATACCCAGCCAATCAATGGCAGTCCGAAATAAAGGCTCATCGTCATCCAGAAAATTGCCGGTGTAGACGGGTCAGATGGCTGTGGCATACTGTTTTTGTATCCAATTAATGCGACAAGTCCGGTTGCGATTGCTGCACTGAAGGAAGAAACCAGCTTATCAATAAAGCTATACGTTCCTGTCACTGCTGCCGGAATAAATTTACCGCTTCGGTCTAACTCATAGTCAATAATATCTGCCATCATTGCATTGCTTGACATGGTAACACACATTTTTGCACCATTTAACACTAAAGTAAGAACGACATATGCAATCATCATAGGTACTGCTGTTGCAATTAAAGTCGGGTCAATGAAAATAAACAATACGATAAGAACTGCTGCCACTGTCATGCAGACATAAGTCCAGGTTACCATAGACTCTTTGTTTCCATGCTTTCCGGCATATTTTGCACCGATAAAAGCAAAAACAATTGACGGAAGCATTCCTATTACACTTAAAATGGTACCAAGCTGCATGTTGCCGATAATAATACCAAAAAGCATCGTTGTTACAACTGCCTGGCTTGCAGTCTGGCTTGCGATTTTGTCCGAGCTTGCTGCTACGATAAAGGTCTGTAAAGCACGGTTAGATTTCACTAATTCGACCATATCTTTAAATTTGACCGGTTCATTTTTCTTTGTGGTGCTCACACCTTTAAAGTTCTCCGGCTTGTCAATGTTTGTAACACCGATACAGCATAAAATCAGTCCGACTGCTGAAACTGCAACGCAGACTTTACATGCTGCTGCAAGCATTTCAACAGAATATACATTTCCATACTGTGGAAGTAACATAACAGTAATTACAATATTTAAAATCATAGGTATAAGGTAATTATAGGCTGTGCTCCAGACACCTACCATCGGTCTCTGCTTCGGGTCATTTGTAAGCATTGCAGGAACAATCTGTGCGGTTACGTTGCAGAGTGTGTATCCAATAATATAGACACAATATAAAACAACAAATAATACAATTCCATGTCCTTTTCCACTTGCCCAGCAGTACATCATAAGAACTGCCAGTGACTCAATTGCCCAGCCAAGTGCTGTTAAAATCCTGATTTTTCCGAATTTTGTATTCATTTTATCAATGATGATTGCTATGATTGGGTCCGTGACACCGTCTAAAATTCTTGTTGCTGTAAGGATTAAACCTACTACTGCGGTTGCAATTCCATATCCTTCATTTGCAACATAGCTTGCAAGACCAAGCAGTACATAAAAGCTCATTCCAATCCCGGAACTGCAAGACGCGAGTGCAATCTGCCATGTTTTCGCCCTCCGGTAAGTTACACCGCCTGTTTCTATTTTCTGTTCTTTTTTCTTTCCAAACATTTCCTTCTCCTCCGTTTGTTTTTCTCATTTTCCTACATCTGTATACTATGGACACCCACCGTCTGTCTGACGTTACAGGTCTTTTTTCGGGAATTTATATGGTTTTTATGCTGTCTCCTTCTGTAATTCCGCCTTCGTTAAATGTATCCACGCGTACATAGTAATTTTTATCCTTAACAAGCGCCCCAATTCTCTTTGCATCTACTTCATTACCGTAGACCAGATAGCTGTGATACAGCTTGTCCTCTTTATGTCCCCATAAAATATTGTATCCAATCGCATTTTCTGCTTTTGCAGTCACGAACATGTCCAGTCCGTCTTTACTTCGTTTTACCGTAAACTCTGCTTTACCCGGTTTTTCTCCAGCTCCAGTTCCAAATACCCGGAGGCCGGAAATGCATGGCTTCTGTCCATATGGTACTTCATAAACCGTAAGCTTTAAGTACCGGACTTTTATTCCTTCTTCCCTCACAATCAAATCATGCGGCAAATCGGTCACGGCATCTTTTTTATCCTCAATCACTTCGTAAGTTATTCCATCAACGGAGCCTTCTAACTTCCACCTTGTCACCAAATCTCTCTCTTCAATATAACGCGGCTGGGTTTTGGTTCCCTTAATTTCTCCCGGCACCGGAATATCGATTTTATCGTCTGCAAAGTTAATCTGAATGGCACGGACATCGTATTCTTTTTGTAAATCCAGCTTTAACCAGCCGTCCTTTGTCCCTGACTGCCACCAGGTTGTCGCATCTTCGTCCACCGCAAGCGCCGGTTCTTTTCCTTTTTCATAAGAAGATGCCTCTACCGATTTTTTATAGCTTAACAAATACCACTGTGGATTTTCCCAGGCATCTGTTTTCTTTTCCGAAACAGCAACCGGCCAGTCCCCGTAACGCTGATTGCAGAAAAGTTCTCCGTCCGCATCAAAACCGGCTCGCCAGATACCGACGCGGCGCTCAAACTGATGATTAACACTGATCCGCATCGTGGACGTATGCCAGAGATTTCCACTCAAATCCCACATCGTAGAGCCATGTCCTGCGCCCGGCATAAATCCACCCGCATGATACGAATATGGATTATTCTCTGCCAGTGTAAATGGTCCAAGTGGTGACCCGGAAACATAAACTCCGTCTGCATAGACATTGTATTCTGCTCCCGGACACGCATACTGCAAATAATATTTACCATTGTATTTGTCCATCCATGGTCCCTCGATAAAAGGTTTCTCTGTAAACATTCCTTTCACAAGCGGTATCATTTCTTTTGGCAGCATATCCTCTGTCATATGCTGCATTTTCAAAAATCCCTGATACTGCTGTTCCACAGCTTCTTGGGAATTCGGGAAAATGCTGTTGTCAACGCCCATTCGTTCATATCCTCTTTCGAACGGGTTACCGGAAATAAGCGGTATCCGCTCTCCAAGCGGCTTCATTGTGATAGGGTCTAACTCCACGCCCCAGACAGGTGTTTCATTCGAACAGCCCCAGTAAAAATAAACTCTTCCATCCTCATCGAAAAACAAATTCGGGTCCCAGAAATCAAAGGTTCCTTCGATTTTCTCATAAGGTCCGTTTATGATATCTTTTGTCCGATAATAATCACAGACCTCACCTTTTTTCGATGCACAAAAATAAACATAATCCCCGTTCACCCTTGCGTCCGGTGCGTAATCATATAATGGAAGATTTTCCGGTAGCCTGTGGCTTTCCCAGTTTACCAAATCCTCCGATACCCAGACACTCAAATTCATGGATGCAAAAATATAATACTTTCCTTTAAAGCAAATCATTGACGGGTCTGCCGCTTCTCTGTCTACCTGTATGCCAGTGCTCCGCGGGTCCGCATTAAACTGATATCTGTAAGGAACATTAATCGGATTACAGTAATACTTCATCTCCTCTGCCTCCCTTTTTCTTTTGTTAACTTCTTTATCTGCTCCTATTGTATCTGTTTCTATGCTTTCATGTGTTTACATATTCGTGGAAATGTAATAAAATTCGCGTTATATAAATACATTGTAATAATTTTCTAACATTTTACTGATTTTATGAACGTATGATTTCATAAAATATTCTATTATTAAGGTAACGAAAGATCGGCTTTGTGCAATTTGACAATCAAAAATTGAAATAGCACCTTTTGACACCCGAAACCGAAAAATACTTTACTTTAAAAAGGAGACAAATTTTATGAAATTACCAGAGAACTTTTTGATTGGCGCAGCCACCGCTGCCCACCAGGTAGAAGGCAATAATATTCACAGTGATTTATGGGCAATGGAGCATATGAAGCACACCAGTTTCATTGAACCGTCCCTTGATGCGGTCGACCACTACAACCGCTATGAGAAAGATATTAAGCTGATGGCAGACGCCGGTTTAAACGCGTACCGCTTTTCGATTGAATGGGCGCGCATCGAGCCGGAGGAAGGACACTTTGACAGCGAGGCTGTGGACCATTACAAAGCAGTGATTGCCTGCTGTAAAAAATATGGCATAGAACCATTTGTTACACTCCACCACTTTTCCAGCCCGAAATGGCTGATAAGCAAAGGCGGCTGGGAGGCTTCCACCACCCCGGAGGACTTTGCGCATTATGTCCGTTTCATTATCGGCGAACTCGGAAGTGAGCTTCATTACATCTGCACTATTAATGAAGCCAATATGGGAATCCAGGTAGCTGCGATTGCCGAGCGTTACAAACGCCAGATGATGGCACAGATGCAGGCTGCACAATCCGGTGGTAACAGTGCCGACGGAAGCGTTCAGGTTGGTATCAACCTCCAGAAAATGATGGAAGGACAGAAAGCTGCCGCCGCTGAAAACCTCGAAGTATTCGGTGTAGAAAAAGTCGAAAACTTCACTTCCATGCGTACCAGAGAGGGCGACCTTCTGATTTTAAAAGCACATGAGCTGGCAAAAAAAGAAATCAAAGCACTTTACCCGGACATCAAAGTCGGACTGACCTTAAGCTTACATGATATCCAGCCGCAGGAAGACGGCATGGAGCGTGCGAAAAAAGAATGGGACGAAGAATTTATGCACTATCTTCCTTATATAAAAGATGACGATTTCTTAGGCGTACAAAACTATACCCGCTCCTTAATCGGTGCAGACGGACAGCTTCCAAACCCGGATGGTGCAGAGCTTACACAGATGAATTATGAATTTTACCCGGAGGCATTAGAGCACGTTCTTAGAAAAGTAGCGAAAGATTTCCATGGGGACTTATATGTGACAGAAAACGGCATTGCAACCGCAGACGATACAAGACGTGTCGCTTTTATCGACACTGCATTAAAAGGAATTGTTTCCTGCATTAACGACGGGCTTCCGGTAAAAAGCTACTTCCACTGGAGCCTTTTAGATAACTTTGAGTGGCAGAAGGGCTACTCCATGACCTTTGGTTTAATTGCGGTTGACCGCAGCACGCAGACACGCCACCCGAAGGAAAGCTTATCCTTCTTAGGTCATTGGAATCAGTAGATAAAAACAGGAAAGGAAACCAAACATGAATATTAAAGAACGTCTCTCTTTTTTTCAGGAAATAGTACAATGTGAATACCCGCTTCACCTCTGGAGATATGATCCGGATTTTGAGCTGCTTGAGACAAACTGCCCAGCAGAACTAATGCTGCCGGATATTATATCCATGCTTGGTTTTTCTTCTCTTATCCTCTCCCACATTGAGAATGGAAAACGTCTTCCGCTTGTTCTCGATACTGAATTTGGTCTTATATGGATTGCCGGATTTGAATATCAGGGGTTTGAGCTGAAACAGATCCACATCTTGGGACCGGCCTTTACCGGCAGCAACTCCCATCTGATCCTGCGCAAAAAATTAGACTCCTACCAGCTTACCGTGAAGCTGCGCTCTAAAATCGTCCGACAGATTGAGAGTGTTCCAATCATTCCATCTTCCACACTGCTCTCCTATGCCGTTATGTTTCACTGTGCGATTACCGGAGAAAAAATATCCGCAGACATGATTTCCTTCTCCTCTCACAGCGAAGCAACGGACACAGACGAACTTACACTCATTGCCGATGAACATCCTGGAATCTGGATGGCAGAACAGACCTTTCTTTCCATGATCCGTGAGGGAAATCCGGACTACCGGAGGGCACTCGGCAAGTCCATGACCTTAAGCTCTGGCATGAAAGTGGAACTTGGAGATACCCTGCGTGCCAATAAAAATAATCTGCTCGTACTTCTCACCCTCTGCAGCCGTGCCGCCATCGAAGGTGGATTAAATCCCTCCACTGCATATACCTTAAATGATTATTACGGAAAGCGGATCGAGGAATGTAAAACGACTGCCGACACCAACAACCTGGGCAATGAACTTTTAGACGATTATGTCAGTAGAGTCCGCACCGCCCATGAGACGGATGAGCACGCAAAACAAATTGCCGATATCTGTGATTATATCACGCTTCATATCCGGGAGCCTTTATCCATCTCGCTTCTCTCGAAGCGGCTTGGGTACACCGAATATTATTTTTCCCACAAATTCAAGGATGTGATGGGAAAAAGCGTCAACAACTATATCCGGCAGAAAAAAACAGAAGAAGCCAAGCTTCTCCTGTCCGGTACACATATGTCGATTTCAGAGATCAGCGATGAGCTGTCATTCAGCAGCCGCAGCTTCTTTTTTTCCAGTTTCCAGAAGGAAACCGGCATGTCACCGACAAAATACCGGCAGCTCTATACAAAATCATAAAAATATTTTTTGCTGTCTTTCACTCACTGATACGATATCTGCGCGGCGTCATCCCATATTTTTTCTGAAAAATCCGATGAAAATAGCTGATATTGTCATAGCCGACCGCCATGGAGATATCCATCACATTCATGGCTGTCGTGCGGAGCAGATATGCTGCCTGACTCAGCCGCTTTGCCTGAACCAGATCTGTATAGGTCTTTCCGGTTCTTTTCCTGATCTCCTTTGAAAGCCAGTAAATATCAAAACGCAGCTCCTCTGCAAGCTCTGTCAGCTCACCGCTTTTATAATGTTCCTCCACATAACTCAACACCTGAATAATAAACTTCTGCTGCTCACTGGCTGCATCCGTCTCCATCATCTTTAACCCATAGTCAAAAAATTCCGGAAGAATGATAAAATTCACTGCCACATCCCCTTCTCCTGCCGGATAAATCTCCTGCACGGCATTCTGGTTTAAAATAAGCAGTTCTCCCTGCTTTAAAATCACATCCTCCCCATTGATCACATGATGCGTGCTGCCGGAACACATGTAGATCATCTCCACATAATTATGGGTATGTTCCGGAAAATGAATAAATCTCGTATGTGTCCGCACCTGAATGAGTTTTCCTGCCTCCAAAAGCTTTGTGGCATCGATCACATTCGAGTTCTCTTCCATATAAATTTCTTTTTCAATGGTCTTTTCACCGGATAAAATACGCTGTTCTTCAGGTGTGATCTGTTGTAACTTTTCCAGAATTTCCCCTGTCATCGTTTCCTCTGCTCCTTAAAATACGTCATCATCTCATGTGTCAGACTTAACTTCTCCTTATCCTCCGGGATATCATGATAATCCACCCACTCTGCCACGGAGAGTTCTTCCTCGTCTAAGCGGATCTCCCCCTCCTCTGCAAGTTCACAGAAATAGCCGAGCAGAAGATTGCTGTCAAAACCCCACGGCTGGCTCTTATAGTAACGGATATTCTTCACGGTAAGTCCGACTTCCTCCATGACTTCTCTTTTGACCGTCTCCTCTGCCGTCTCACCGATCTCGGTAAATCCGGCGATAAGCGCATACCTTTTGTACTCTCGTCCCGCGTATTTTGTCATGAGGATTTTATCGCCGTGCGTGACTCCCACGATGACTGCCGGTGCGATCTTCGGAAACACCATGTTCGCGCAGCACGGACACTGCAGCATCCGCTGCATTTCGCTGTGAACCAGTTTTTTCCCACATCTGCCGCAGAACTGATTGTCACGATACCACACAAATAAATGCCATGCAGTAGCAGCTGCGAGGACACGTTCCTTCGGCTGCATTGGACGGACATCAAACATCTTATAAAAACGAAACTCGCCAATCTTGGTATCCGCTCCTATTTCAGTCAGAAAGTATTCTTCCTCCCCTATAGAAAAAAGATAAATACAAGACGGCACTTCTCTTCCCAGTATATTTTCGTTGTAATCCTTCCACTGCTCATAAGTCAAAAACTGCAATTCTCCATTATATTCCAGATATACCGTTCGCTCTCCAAAACCAAACATCCTGCTGCCTGCATGCGGTACTTTCTTTTTATATGAATTATCCAATTGCATTGGTGCAATATCCTGTATCATTTCCTTAGATTCCTTTCATTTTGAAGCTTTTCCTATTGTAAAACATTTTGATTTTTTGTACAATAAGATTATATTGTTGTAAAAAAAAGAGGCTGCCGGATCATGGCTGCTTCCAAGGGGTTTTTATCATGTATCACAATAAAAAAATCGGGATTTTTATCTCCCACATTATGGGATTTTACCAGAAGAATGTATGTCAGGGTATTATTGACAAAGCTCTGGAATACGGTTACACTGCTGAGATTTTTGCTTCTATGGATGGGGAGAATCTCGGGGACTACAGTCTGGGAGAGGAAAGCATTCTGACATTGCCGAATTTTGATGATTTAAGCGGTGTTATTTTTGCGTCTGAAACTTATCCAAACGAACAGTTAAAGGATCAGATCTATTCCCTGCTGAAAGAAAAATGTCACTGTCCTATCATAGAGATTGCTGTTTATAAGCAGCAGTTTCCTTCGGTTTCCTTAGAAAATAACCATCCTTTTTTTGATATTACAGAACATCTCATCACAGAACATCACTACAAAAATATCTGTTATTTTGGATGTGCCGATGAGAGTTTCTTTTCGGATGCCAGAGAAAAGTTTTACCGGGACGCATTAAAAAAACATGGCATTGCACCACACGCACATTCCATCTATACCGGAACCTACACTGCGCAGCCCGCTGTTTGCCGTGAGCAACGGGCTGGATACCCTGGCCGAGGCTCCCGACGCCCTGCCGGCCCTGCTGCCGGCCCTGCAGCAGCGGGTGGCTTTTGTCCGCAGTCTGACGGAAGACCTTTTTCTGGCGGCCAAGCTCGAGCAGAAGCAGGTACTGCTCAATGAGGACCGGGTGGCCCTGAACGAAGCCACCGCCGCCGTCTGCGCCGCCTGCCAGAGCGAAGCCGCCCAGAAAGGGGTCACCCTCCGGGCGGAGACGGACTGCTTCCTGCCCGTCTGGGGCGATAACGTGCGCTTACAGCAGGTGGTGCAGAACCTCGTTACCAACGCCATCCACTATACCCCTGCGGGCGGTGTGGTCACAGTGACCTGCGCGCGGAAGGGCGGAACCGCCCGGGTGACGGTGCAGGACACCGGGTGCGGCATTGCGCCGGAAGATCAGGCAGCCGTGTTCGACCGCTATTTTCACACCACGGCCAACACCAAGCACGATTCCACCGGCCTTGGGCTGACCATTGCGCAGGAGCTGGCTCATCTCCACCACGGGGAGATCACCCTGCAAAGCGAGGTGGGCAAGGGCAGCCGCTTTACGCTGAAGCTGCCAATTTTGGAATAACGACCTTGCCCTCTCAGGCGCGTCCGCGTCAGCTGTGGCGGAGAGGTTGTCTTAGTTTTTAAAGTAAGCGTTCTGCACGGCCAGCAGCACACCGGCACGGCTGGCGGCAAAGTTCAGGCCGCCCTGCAG
>ENA-ORUG01001692-ORUG01001692.1-human-gut-metagenome-genome-assembly--contig:-NODE-1692-length-18306-cov-2.574763_pt1 | contig 18306 bp, 14 predicted proteins | sample MGYA00242079_ERZ509207 | MGnify/ENA primary metagenome ERZ509207 (study PRJEB26280, sample SAMEA2338780) | human gut metagenome | biome: human gut; feature: human-associated habitat; material: faeces...
ATTTTGCGTCGGCCAGAAGACTTTAAGACAGATTTACGGCTTTGCCCATAGAAATGTGTTAAAGCCTCCGGGCTTACTGACACTCTCTTGCTGACATTCTAAAGAAAAGTTTTTGAGGGAACCATGACGAAAGAAAAAGACTTTAGAAAACCTATGATGCGCATATTCGTATCATATTTCGGAACGCACAAAAAACTATTCATATTGGATATGAGCTGCGCTTTTTTAGTGGCGGCTATAGACGTGGCTTTTCCGCTGGTAAGCAGGTTCGCCATGTATGAACTGCTTCCGGGAAAGCTTTACCAGACGTTTTTTACCGTTATGACTATCACTTTGATCGCCTTTCTGCTGCGGTCGATATTTTATTATGTGATAACTTATCTCGGACACAGATTCGGCATACTGGTGGAGGCTGATATAAGGGAGGATCTGTACAGACATTTCCAGGTGCTGGACTTTGATTTTTATGACAGGAACAGGACAGGTAAGCTTATGAACCGCCTCACAGGCGACTTGTTTGAAATAACTGAGCTGGCGCACCACGGACCTGAGGACATGCTGATTTCCATAGTTACGATAGTGGGAGCGCTTATCGTGATGTTCTGCATGGAATGGAAACTGGCTCTGGTGGTGCTGATAATGGTGCCGACATTTGCGGCCATAGTGATGCTGTGCAAGAAGAGCATGGCAGATTCATCTGTAAAAGTAAAAAAGAGGATGGCAGACATAAATGCTGACATCGAGTCCACCATATCAGGTATGAAAACGTCAAAGGCCTTTGACAACATGGACATAGATTATGAGAGATTCGAGCGTTCCAACGACACCTACAAGGAGTCAAAAACAGACTATTATAAAGCCATGGGGCGTTTCAACGGCTCGCTGGAATTCTCGATATGCGCCCTGCAGGTAGCGGTCATAGCCTTCGGCGGCTGGCTCATAATGGACGGAACTCTCAACTATATTGATCTTATAACCTTCACGCTTTACGTCACCACATTCGTCACTCCGGTACGAAAATTGGCTACATTGGCGGAAATCCTGACTAATGGTTTTGCCGGTCTTAAAAGATTCGTGGAAATAATGCGCATAGAGCCGACGATAAAAGAAAAGGAAAATCCGCATATCCTCAGCAACGTCAGGGGTGAAATACGACTGGAGCATGTGGATTTCGCATACGACGGCGATGACAAGGATGTGCTGAAAGACGTTTCCCTGGACATAAAGGCCGGAGAATGTATCGCCATAGTAGGTCACTCGGGCGGCGGAAAGAGCACCATGTGTCAGCTTATCCCGCGCTTTTATGATGTGGACGGAGGAAGTATAACCATAGACGGCGTCGATGTGAGGGACGTTTCAAAGAGCTCTCTCAGGAGCAGCATCGGCATAGTCCAGCAGGACGTCTTCCTTTTCGCCGATACGATCTATGAAAACATAAGATACGGAAAGCCAGGCGCTTCTAGGGAGGAAGTCGTCGCGGCCGCCAAGAAAGCTGAAATATACGACGACATCATGCAGATGAAAGACGGCTTCGACACTTACGTAGGAGAGCGGGGAACGCTGCTCTCAGGCGGCCAGAAGCAGAGAATTTCCATAGCGAGAATTTTTCTGAAAAATCCGCCTATACTCATTTTAGACGAAGCCACTTCCGCCCTTGACAGCATAACTGAGCAGCAGATACAAAAATCTTTCAGCGAGCTTTCAAAGGGCAGAACGACTCTGATGATAGCCCACAGGCTGGCCACTATAAAGGATGCGGACAGAATTGTCCTCATGGACGGAGGCATGATAAAGGAAGAGGGAACTCACGACCAGCTTATAGCCGTCGGCGGTGATTACAAGAAGCTCTACGAGACTCAGAACCTGGCTGCAAAATAGCTCAAACGCCGGCTGCAAAATAGCTCAAACGCCGGCTGCAAAACAACTTAAACGCCGGCTGCAAAACAACTCAGATGCCGGCTGCAAAATAACTTAAACGCCGGCTGCAAAATAAAAGTAAAAAAGAAAAAAATATCGACAAACGCCTTTTATAAGGGGGAGGGTTTATGGTATAATATATTACCGCAAAACTGTTATTTCTTTTAAAGAACAGGCGAAGCGACGGCTTGCCGCTTTGCTTTCAGGGAATCAAAATGAAAGAATGCCGCTGAAAAAATGACTCGTCGGATTTGATGTTGGCAAAAATTAAATTTATCGCTGAAATGACAACATTTTGAGAGAAAAACTCACAACTTTAGGGATTTTTCCATGTCGAATCGTGTCGATGTTGTACATTTTTAAGGTTTATGTTGATTTTGCCAACATATTTTCAAAAAAATGTTGGCAAAAACTTGAATATTACGAAATTTGACAACATTTACTTGAACTCATAGCTGATTCGACAAATTTCGACACGCCTTAAGATAAAAGATGTTGTCAAAAATCGTTTAAAATAAAAAATTGTACAACATTTTACATAATATTACAAATAACCCCACGTAATATTACAGACTATGCAATATCGCAATCATTACATAATTACTTTTAAAAGGATAGAAGAATAATACATAATAATAAAATCTTTTGGCATTTCTTTATGAGAGAGGAAGGTAATACTCAATGAAACCTATATACAAGAGAGTTCTGCTCAAAATCAGCGGAGAAGCTTTGGCCGGCGAACAGCATTTCGGCATCAACGAAGAGATGACGAGGAAAGTGGCCGCCGAAGTAAAGCAGATCCATGACCTTGGCATACAAGTGGCGATCGTAGTGGGAGGCGGAAATTTCTGGAGAGGAAGAACCAGCAAGGACATGGACAGAGCGACCGCAGACTACATGGGAATGTTGGCCACCGTCATGAACTCGCTGGCTCTGCAGGACGCATTTCTCGCGCTGGGGGTTCCGGCCAAGGTGCAGACCGCCATCGAGATGAGAGAAATAGCAGAGCCTTATGCCAGAAGAAAAGCGCTTAGCCATCTGGAGCACGGCAGCCTTGTCATATTCGGAGCAGGAACAGGCAATCCGTTCTTTTCCACCGATACGACAGCGGCGCTGAGAGCTGCAGAAATGGACGCAGACGTAATATTGTTGGCAAAGAATGTAGACGCCGTATATGACAAAGATCCGTCGATTCATAAAGACGCCGTAAAGTTTAAAAGACTAACCCACATGGAAGTTGTGGAAAAAGATCTGAAAGTTATGGATCTTACAGCCGCAACCCTCTGTAAGGATAACAACATAAAAATCCACGTTTTCGCCATTGCCGAGGAAGGTAATGTGATGAAAGCGGTGATGGGCGAGGATATCGGAACTGTGATCGAATAGAGCAGGGAAGCACGGTAGTTGAACGATACGAAAGATACGAAAGCTGAATGATGCGAAAGCTTAACGATGCCTAGCCGGCGCACGCCGCATGTCGGCAAAGGTACGACCGACGGCAGTTCTAGGCGGCACACTCCGGTAGAACTGCAGCTAACGACCGGCGGTGAGTGAACCGCAGTCGTCGCAAGGCACCAGATGTATAACTGGCAGATTGTATGCAATTCCGCCGCAAGGCACCAGCGGCATAAACGGCAGGCTGACAGTTCATGTCGTCAACGGTATTGTAAATCAGCCATCAGATGCACAGCTGCGCCAGTTGTACTAAAAGTCAGAGTAAACCGCTGCCGGCGCCGGCGAAATACAAAAGACAAAGGACAAAAGAAAAAAGATAAATCAGATAACGGAATAATTGAGTAAACAGGAGGAAACTGTTATGGAAAGAGTCAAGAAGAAGCTTGAAGAAAGAAGCCAGAAGAGCATATCTATTTTAAAAGAAGATTTAAATACGGTGAGAGCGGGAAGAGCCAATCCGTCGCTGCTTGATAAGGTGATGGTTGAATATTATGGAACTCCGACTCCGCTGAAAAATCTTGCCAACATATCTGTGCCTGATCCGAGGACACTTCTGATTACGCCTTTTGACGCCAAGTCTATTCATGAAATAGAAAAAGGCATCAATGTCGCTAACATCGGAATTACACCTTCCAACGACGGAAAATGCGTAAGGCTGGTAATCCCTCAGGTTACGGAAGAGAGAAGAAAAGAACTGACCAAGACCGTCAAGAAGATGGGAGAGGACAGCAAGATCGCCATAAGAAATATAAGGCGCGACGCCAATGAGGAACTCAAGAAGCTGGAAAAATCCCACGAAATCACGGAAGATGAATTAAAAAAAGCGCTGGATGATATCCAGAAGGCTACCGACAAGACGACTAAAGAAATCGACAGCATCGTAGCCGCCAAAGAAAAAGAAATCCTTGAAGTATAATAAAATTTAAAAAGGTGTGGCTGTTTGCGCAGCCACACTGTTTATGGTGATAATATATGTTGAACAGAGAAGTTTTGCCCAGACACGTGGCTGTAATAATGGACGGCAACGGACGCTGGGCGCAGAAGAATAAAGTAAACAGGCTGCAGGGCCATAACGCCGGCATGCTGGCTATGAAAGAGATAATCAAGAGAGCGGACGTCATAGGTATAAAATATCTCACTGTTTACGCCTTTTCCACAGAAAACTGGAAGCGTTCAGCTGAAGAGGTGGGAGGCATATTCGGCCTTTTGGTAAAATACGTCGCCAGCGAGCTGGAAGAACTGCATCATAACAACGTGAAAGTAAGGATATTGGGAGATTATAATCAGATCCCTAAGACAGCAGTAAACAGCATAGAAAAGGCTTTGACGACCACTAAGGACAACGACGGACTGCAGTTCAGCATAGCCTTGAATTACGGAGGAAGACAGGAAATAGTTCGCGCCGTAAGACAGATATGCTATCTCGTGGAAAACGGAGAACTTAAAGGACAGGATATAGACGAGGATTTGATTTCCAGCTATCTTTATACAGGCATGGAAAACCAGAACATTCCTGATCCTGATCTGATAATCAGGACAAGCGGAGAAGAGCGGCTTTCCAATTTTCTGCTGTGGCAGGGAGCATACAGCGAAATGGCTTTCAGCGACTCTCTGTGGCCGGATTTTACGCCTGATGAATTTGAAAGCATAATCGAAGAATATACAAAGAGAGAACGCAGATACGGCGGCAGATAAAATCCGAAAAATTCTGAAAATTTTAAAATTTCGGAAAATCTGATAAAATAATCCGGGAAAACCTGATGATTCCCGCCGGAATCTGCATAAGCAGGAGAAAGAGATGAAAACAAGAATTATTTCAGCGTGCATAATGCTGCCGCTTTTGATACTGGTCTATCTGGGCGGCTGGTTTATATTTTTCGCCGCCCTGATAGTCGGGCTTATGGGGGTGAAAGAATTTTACAGAGGCTTTGAGGCGGCCGGTGCTAAGCCTTCGTTTGCCATAGCCTGCGTCAGCGTTATTGCGCTTTATGGGCTCAATATAGCGGCGCCGGATAATTTTGCCCTGGTGACGGCCTGGATGGCGGCGGTGGTCTGCGCCAGCATGATCTACGGATTCAGAGTAAACGAAAGAAAGCTGGAAGACATGACGGCCACGCTGATGGGAATAATGTATGCCGGATTCTTTTCATATCACATAGTTTTAATAGATCAATCGAAAAGCCCGGTCTTGATTTGGCTTGTTTTCCTGTCGGCTTTCGGAACCGACATAATGGCGTATTTTACGGGAATGGCCATCGGCAAGCACAAGCTTTGCCCTAACCTCAGCCCGAAAAAAAGCGTAGAAGGAGCCGTTGGGGGCGTAGTGGGAAGCATCGTTTTCTGCGGCCTGTTCGGCTGGCTCGTTATTCCGGATATGCTTACGGAATGTCTGATCATCGGGGCTCTGGGCAGCGTAGTCGCTCAGCTGGGAGATCTGTCGGCCTCGGCATTTAAGCGCCAGATGGGTATAAAGGATTACGGAAACCTAATTCCGGGACACGGCGGCATTCTCGACAGGTTCGACAGCGTGATGTTTACGGCGCCGCTGGTCTATTACGCGATCGCTTTCTCATCGCTGTTTTAGATATGATTAAAGGAGTCTGATCATGAAGAGGATTTCACTTTTGGGAAGCACCGGCTCAATAGGAACCCAGTGCCTGGACATAATAAGGGAAAACAGCAGCCGCTATCAGGCGATAGCTTTGACATGCGGCAAAAATACTGAGCTTTTATCGCGGCAGATAGAAGAGTTCAAGCCTCTCATGGCGGTGACGGCCGACGAGGAATCGGCGCGTGAGCTGCAGAAAAAACATCCCAATACTGAGATAATGTGGGGCAGGCAGGGACTTATCTGCGCGGCCGAAGCTGACTGCGACATGGTGGTCAACGCTTTGATGGGGATGAGAGGAATGGAACCCACATATCACGCCATAACGGCCGGTCGGGACGTGGCTCTTGCCAATAAGGAGACTCTAGTTGCCGGCGGTGAAGTGATAATGAAAGCCGTTTCGGAGAAAAAGATAAAGCTGATGCCTGTAGACAGCGAGCACAGCGCCATCTTTCAGTCCCTTGAAGGAAACCAGGGCAGGAAGATAAACAGGATACTTCTGACGGCTTCCGGCGGACCTTTCAGGGGATATACGAAAGAACAGCTGGAGCACGTAACTCTGGAGCAGGCTCTCAGACACCCCAACTGGTCCATGGGAAAGAAGATAACCATAGATTCTGCTACCATGATGAACAAAGGCCTTGAAGTGATAGAAGCCAAGTGGCTGTTCGATGTGGACGTGAGAAAAATCCAAATTCTCGTGCATCCGCAGAGCATACTTCATTCGGCCGTAGAATTTGAAGACAAGTCGGTCATAGGGCAGATGGGACTGCCGGACATGCGCATACCCATAAGCTTTGCCCTGGCCTATCCTGAAAGGCTGGCAAGCAGAGAAGAGGGAATAGACTTTTTCGGCAGAGCCTCGTCTCTTACCTTTGAGAAACCCGATACAGACGTGTTTAAATGTATAAAGCTGGCCTACGAAGCATCGGAGGCAGGCGGAACTTATCCTGCCCTCATGAACGGCGCCAATGAAGTGCTGGTGGAGCTTTTCCTGAAAGGCAAAATCAAGTTCATCGACATTCAAAATAATCTGGAAAAGATAATCGACAGGCATAAACCTGCATATAATTTAGATTTAGAGGGAATTATGGAGGCGGACCGCCGGGCGCGCGCAGAAGCGTATAAAGCCTGCGGCATTGCGAACGCGGCCGCAGCCGCGGCCGAATAAAAACCGGAGCTGGCATTGCAGCTGCGGCACGAAACGCTGATGGCCAAAGAGCCGCAGATGCGGCACGAAACGCTAGGCAGCAAAGCGCCGCGAGGCGGCCGGAAACTTTTGAGGGGGATATATGAAGACAGCAATACTTGCTATTTTGTTATTTTGCATAATGATCTTTCCGCACGAACTGGGACATTTCATAGCTGCCAAGAGGCTGGGAGTAAAAGTCAACGAGTTCGCGTTCGGAATGGGACCGACGATATGGAAAAAGCAGAGAGGGGAGACGCTGCACAGCATCAGGCTTTTTCCCATAGGCGGATTTTGCGCCATGGAGGGGGAGGACGAGGAATCCGATGAGCCCAGGGCTTTCAACAACAAAAAACCGTGGCAGAAGATAGTAATATTGGCAGCCGGATCCTTTATGAACGTGGTGTGCGCCGTGCTGATAATGTCGCTGGTGGTGGGCATCATAGGATTCACCACGACGAAAATTGATCAGGTGTCGGAGGGCAGCCCGGCCTATGAGGCAGGGCTCATGTCCGGCGACGAGATAAAGAATATAAACGGGACGGAGACAGAAGAATGGACGGACGTTTCTGAGGCGATCGCTTCATCTGGCGGCGAAGCCCTTTCCATAACCGTCGAAAGAGGCGGCGAAGAGAAGTCTCTCAGCCTGATTCCTCAGGAGGGAGAAGACGGAAGGTATATCATAGGAATTACATCCGATATAAGCCACAATCCTTTTAAAGCGGTAGCCGAGGGTGCCAAAGCCACCTGGAACATGACTGTGACCATGTTCGATACGCTGGGACAGCTTTTCACCGGCAAAGTAGGCGCGGATAATCTGAGCGGCCCTGTGGGAATGGTACAGATGGTCAGCGAGACTTCCCAGTACGGATTCTGGTATTACGGTTTCCTCACCGCACTGATATGCCTCAATCTGGCCATAATCAACATGCTGCCGCTGCCGGCTCTCGACGGAGGCAGGATCATATTCGTGATATATACCATGCTCACCGGCAGACGGGTAAGCCAGAAAGTCGAGGGTACCATACACCTCATAGGCCTGGGGCTGCTTTTCACATTGATGATATACGTTACTTTCAACGATGTTACGAGGATATTCGGAAGTTAGAAAATTATCCGAAAGCTAAAAGACGAGGATATTCGGGAGTTAGAGAATGATCACAAGACAAGTAAACTGCGGAAACGTTCTGATAGGAGGAGGTGCGCCCATTTCGGTCCAGTCCATGACCAACGTGGATTCGAGGGACGAGGCTGCTCTTTTGAGACAGATATTTGAGCTGACCGACGCGGGCTGCCAGATCGTCAGAGTAGCCGTGTTTGACATGGAAGCTGCTCAGGTTTTTGAACAAGTGAGAAAGAAAGTCAAAGTACCTCTTGTAGCAGATATACATTTCGATTACAGGCTTGCCATAGCAGCCATCAAGGCAGGGGCTGACAAGATAAGGATAAATCCCGGCAACATAGGCTCCCCAGACAGAGTCAAGGCTGTCGTCGAGGTGGCGAGAGAACGAAGCATTCCAATAAGAGTCGGAGTCAATTCCGGATCATTGGAAAAAGACATAGTAGAAAAATACGGCGGCGTTACGGCTGAGGGGCTGGCGGAAAGCGCTCTGCGAAACATTCGTCTCATTGAGGATATGGATTACGGAAATCTCGTAGTTTCCATCAAGTCCTCCGATGTAAAGATGAATTACGAGGCGCATAAGCTGCTGAGAGACAGGACGGACGTTCCGGTGCACATAGGCATCACCGAGGCCGGCACTCCTAAGAACGGAAAGATAAAATCGGCCATAGGATTGGGCGCTTTGCTGCTTGAGGGGATAGGAGACACGATGAGAGTGTCTCTTACCGCCGATCCGAAAGAAGAAGTGGAATTTGCTATAGATATACTGAAAAATTTGGGACTCAGGAAATCAGCCATAGACGTGGTTTCATGCCCTACCTGCGGCAGGACGAGGATAGATTTGCAAGGACTGGCCATGGAAGTGGAACAGAAGCTTGCGCCGCTGGAAAAAGAACTGCAGCGGCAGGGGCTTGAGGGAATCAAGGTGGCTGTGATGGGCTGCGCCGTCAACGGTCCGGGAGAAGCCAGGGAAGCTGATTTCGGCGTGGCAGGCGGCGACGGAAAGGGTCTCATCTTCGCTAAGGGAGAAATCATCAAAACCGTCAGCGAAGAATCTCTGGCCGATGAATTGATGGACATGATTGAAAAACATTTCCGGGAATATTTCGGCTAACATTCTAAATAATATTTCGAAAAACATTACAGGAGCTTTAACAGAGCAGATGATAGAAATAATCGAAAGAGCTTTAAGGGAGCACGGACCGGTAGGGGGTCTGGAGGCGGAAAGTCTTAAATATACCATTGACAGAGCGTCGATAAAAAAAGAATCCAGGGTTTTGTCTTTAGACATGACCTTGAATTTTGTCATGCCTTTGGAAGTCTGCGATAAGATAAAGGATGAACTGGCGAATAAGATGGACGGCAGGCTGAAGGGCGTGGAGATAAACTTTTCATACAGCGGCATGGCTCTCGAGAAAACTGAAGCCATAAAGCTCTTCATTCCCCACATGATCGAAATTGTCAACGGAGAATATTCGTCCATCACCAAGACCATACATACAGACAGGATCAGCCTTTCAGGACGGGAACTGATCATATATGCCCTCGGCGATTTCGCGGTGGAAAAGCTCAACGAAACTGTAAAGAAAAAATTCGAGCATCTTCTGAAAGACTGCCTCAGCATAGAAGCCGATATCCATTTTGAAAACGATCAGGAATTGTATTTAGATAAGGTCAAGGCCCTTAAAGAGGGCGAAGAGGAAGAGATAAAAGCTTCCGTTGAAGAATATGCCAGAATCCTGCAGGAAAAGGCGGCGGCTTCGGCCGCAGCCGCATCTTCCGCCGCCCCGCCGGCAACAGAAGATAATTCTTTCCAGAAGAGAGGCGAATGGAAAGGCAGGAGGCGCGAAAAAGAACTTCCCGCCGAGGGAAACCGCATAATGGGAAGAAATATAAATGAAAATCCCAATACGGCGCTCAGGGACATCGAACCGTCCCAGGGAACAGTCGTGGTGGAGGGGACTATTTTCAAGATGGATTTCCGCCTCATAAAGAGCGGCAATTTCCTCATTACGCTGCTTCTTACCGACAATACGACGACCATATGCACGAAGGCTTTCATCACCGAAAATAAACAAAAGGAGATCAAAGAGCTTCTGGCTGCCGGAGATACCGTCAAGGTGAGAGGTCAGGTACAGTGGGACACCTTTGAAAATTTGAATATAATAATGATAAAGGATTTGGAAAAAGGCGAAAGGACCGACATGGAACGAACCGACACCTGGCCTGACGGCAAGAGGGTTGAGCTTCACGCCCATACCAAGATGAGCGCCATGGACGGCCTCAACGAACCTGCGGACATAGTCAACCAGGCCGCGGCCTGGGGACAGCCGGCGGTGGCCATTACCGACCACGGAGTAGTACAAGCTTTCCCTGACGCGGCAAAGGCTGCGAAAAAGCTCAGGGACAAAGGCAAGGAGATAAAGATAATCTACGGCCTGGAGGGTTACGTGCTGAACGACGAGGGACTCATCGACGAAGAGGGAAATATAGATTACAAGAGCAGACCGACCAATCATATAATTCTTCTTGCCGCCACTCAGGAAGGACTGAAGAACATCTACAAACTGGTCTCTTATTCCCACCTGAATTATTTCTACAAGAGACCGAGGCTGCCCAAATCTGTGATACAGGCCAACCGGGAGGGGATAATCATCGGCTCTGCCTGCGAGGCAGGAGAAGTGTATCAGGCGTTCTATAATCAGAAATCTCACGAAGAAATCGTAAAGATCGCGGAGTTCTACGATTACCTGGAAATTCAGCCTCTGATAAACAATAAGTTCCTTACAGAGGACAGGACTGAGGGCGGAAAATATCCCGAAAGGCGCCAGCTTACTACAGAGGATTTGAAAGACATAAACAGACAGATAGTCGCCTTGGCCGACGAGATGGGAAAGCCGGTGGTCGCCACCACGGACGCCCACTACGACCAGGACACTTCAGCCATCTACAGGAACATAATAATGGCAGGCCAGGGCTATAAAGACGCGGAAAACGGCCAGGGACTCTATCTGAGGACTACGGACGAGATGATGGAGGAATTTTCATATCTCGGCGAGGACGTGGCACGCAGAGTAGTCATCGAAAACACAAACAAGATAGCGGATATGGTCGACGACCTGCTGCCTGTGCCTAAGGGAAAATTTCCGCCAAAGATTGACGGCGCGGAAGAAACTCTGAGAAAGACATGCATGGAAAAGGCATACAGCATGTACGGAAACCCTCTTCCCGACGTCATAGGAGAGAGGCTGGAAAAGGAGCTGAGCTCCATAATCAACAACGGATACGCCGTCATGTACGTGTCGGCGCAGATGCTGGTAAACAAATCCTTAAAAGACGGCTACCTTGTAGGCTCCAGAGGTTCCGTCGGTTCTTCCCTGGCAGCAACCATGGCAGGAATCACCGAAGTAAATCCCCTCGATCCCCATTATATCTGTCCGGAGTGCAAGCATCTGGAATGGGGAGACATGGAGCTTTACGACTGCGGAATAGACATGCCTCCCAAAGCGTGTCCAGTGTGCGGAGCACAGATGAACAGAGACGGCTATACCATACCGTTCGCGACGTTCCTGGGTTTTGACGGAGACAAGGAACCTGATATAGACCTCAACTTCGCCGGCGAATATCAGGCCACGGCTCACAAATACGTGGGAACTATATTCGGAGAGAAGAACGTTTACAAGGCTGGAACAGTAGGCACCATAGCGGACAAGACCGCCTATGGCTACGTGCGCAAATTCTACGATGAGCAGGGAATACCGATAAACAAGTACGAGGCGGACAGGCTCACGCAGCACTGCACCGGCGTGAAGAGGACCACCGGCCAGCACCCGGGAGGAATAGTAATCGTCCCTGACGACCATGAAATCTATGAGTTCTGCCCTGTGCAGCACCCGGCCAACGACGTAAAATCGGACATAATAACCACCCATTTTGATTATCACAAGATAGATGAAAACCTGCTCAAGCTGGACATACTGGGACATAACGTACCCTCCATGATAAGACAGCTTCAGGACATGACCGGCGTCGACCCGTTGACGGTTCCGCTGACGGACAGAAAGGTGCTGAGCATCTTCAACGGCATCGAAGCTTTAGACATAAAGAATCCGAATTACAGGTTTACCCACGGTTCCTATGCAATTCCCGAATTCGGAACAGCTTTCGTAAGACAGATGCTGGACGATACCAAGCCGGACAAGTTCGCCGACCTGGTCAGGATCTCGGGCTTTTCCCACGGCACAGACGTATGGCTCAACAACGCCCAGGACTACATAAGGCAGGGCGTAGCTACGATGAGAGAAGTTATTTCAACCCGTGACGACATCATGAACTATCTTATGCTCAAGGGCATCGAAAACAAGACGTCATTCCAGATAATGGAGGACGTTAGAAAGAACAGGCCGCTCAAGGAGGAGCAGCTGAAGGTCATGAGCGAGCACGGAGTTCCTCAGTGGTACATAGACTCATGCATCAAGATACAGTACATGTTCCCGCGGGCCCACGCCGTGGCATATACGATGATGTCTTTCAGAATGGCCTGGTACAAGGTGTACTATCCGGCCGAGTTTTACGCGACGTATTTCAGCAGCGTGGTGGCGGACTTCGACGAAGAGACCATATTAAAGGGCAGCGACGCCATACTGGAGAAGATGGATCTGATAAACGCCAAGGGTCAGGCGGCCACCGCCAAGGAGGGCAATGAGCTGACCGTGCTGGAGGTCGCCTACGAGATGTATTCCAGGGGATATGAATTCGCCGATATGGAATTGGGCGAGTCCGATGCTTCCAAATTCAAGATCAAGGACGGAAAGGTGCTGCTGCCGTTCATGGCTCTGAACGGCATGGGAGAAACGGCAGCCAATTCCTTTGTTGATGAATATAAGAGTTCTCCTTATGAGACCATAGAGGACATATTCAAGAGAGCCAAGATAAGCAAGTCGCTGGTGGATGCGCTCAAAGCCAGGGGCGTGCTCAAAGGCCTGCCGGAGACGGACCAGCTGAGCTTTTTCTAAATGTAATAAGCAATTGGTAGTGATGCCGCTGAGAGCATAAAAAGCGGCATCAATTATTTTTTTGCAATATGCGAAGAAAAACAGCTTGACGCTTTATCGCTTTAAAGCTATAATGTGATAATGTGAGATCAGAGAAAAACAGGAGGCTGAATTACATGCTTACAATTATCACAAACCCTATAATTTTATCAGTTATAATTTTAGTGGCGCTTTGCCTGCTCAAGGTCAACGTGTTTCTCGCGATCATATTGTCGTCGCTTATATGCGCGGTGCTGGGAGGCGCTTCTGTGACGGAAGGACTGACCATGTTTTATGAAAACATGGGAAACGACGACCGCATGGTTTTATTTTTATTGCTTTTGGGAGTTTTGGCAACTACCATGCAGTACAATAATGTAGGAGAAGTATTGGCTCCGAGAGTTGCAAAGATAATAGGAAACAGAGTATGGCTGTTTCCCATTGTTCTCACAGTGCTTGCAATCATAGCGGAGACTTTTGTGCTGGTGGGAGTTTCTTTCCTGCTGGTAATAATACCGCCGCTTTTGAAGCTGTTGACAGACTATAAGATAGACAGAAGACTGCTTGTAATCACCACCTGCTGCGGTTTGCAGATGGGATACTGCTGCTTTCCGGTAGGCTACGGTCTTGCTTTTATGGGAATAATACAGACGGCTCTTGCAGAAAACGGCCTCGAAGTGACCATAGACGAAATATGGAAAGCCAATATTTTTATAGCGGTGGCCATGCTGATCGCAATAACTCTTGCGATGTTCAAATACAGAAAGCCTAGAGAATACGATTGTGAGGACGGTGAGAATCTGCTGGAAGAGGCGGAAAGAGAGGCGAAGAGCCGCCAGCTGCCGCCGATAGAATTCAGACACATAGCCTGCCTCATAGCAGCAGCTTCAGTAGTAGTGATTCAGGTGACCACAGATTCCATGCCTTTGGCAGCTCTGGTGATGATTGCCGTTCTAGTGATAACGGGAGCGATTAAAATAAAAGATTTTGACTCTGTATTTATGAAAGGCATAATGACCAGCGTTTACGTCTGCCTGGTTCTGATGGCCGCCGTCGCCTTTGCTGCAGTAAGTAAAGAGTACGGACAGCTTGACTCGCTGATAAACGCCAGCGCGGAGCTGATCGGCGGAAGCAAGGTGTTCGGAGCTTTCTTCATGCTGATATTGGGATTGTTTATAACTATGGGAATAGGTTCATCCTTCAGCACCGTTCCTATAGTGGCTACAGTGCTGGTTCCTTTAGGAGTCCAGCTTGGAATGAGCCACGCCGCGATAATACTGCTCGTCGCAGCTTCAGGCGCTCTGGGAGATTCGGGAGCTCCGTCATCAAATCAGACGCTCATCCCTACCAGCGCGTTCAACATAGACGGTCAGCACGACCACATAAAGGATTCCTGCATACCGTCATTCCTGTTTGTAAACATACCGCTTATAATAGTGTGCGCGATAGTAGGCTGCATCATTTAAGCGATGCATACAAACTGCTGGCAGGAAATAACAGGAGGTTGCTTTTATGACTGAAACAATAAAATTCCAGGAAGAAATAAAGCCGGCTCTCGGCCTTACGAGAGAAGACAATGAAGAAACCATCAGGCGCAAAGCTTTCGAGGCCATAAGAAAAACAGGTTACATGACTTTCTGCACCGTTGGAACGGACGGAAAAACGCCTACAAACAGAGGGCTTGAGGTCCACAGTCTAGATGATACGGATGCTTTGTACATAGGGCTTTGCCCGGGGAAACCTGTATACGCCGAACTCAAAAAGAATCCTCGCATAAGCGGAGGGATAATAATAAATACCAAGGGCAGACTCACATACAGTATAAGAATCAACGCCATAGCGGAGGAAATTCGCGATGAAAAACTAATGGCTGAATATTGGAGACTGAATCCCGGGACCGAAAAGCTATACAAGAGAAATATGGAGAATTTCACTCTTTTCCGCCTTGAAAAAGGAGAGGGAGAGGTGTTCGATGTCTATGAAGATGATAAGCTGCTGAGATTTCGCTTCGGCTTCGGAGGCATGCAGGCCCGACCGTGGTATTATGAGGTAAACGACAAGTGCACAGGCTGCGGATCATGCGAAGAGAGATGTATGACTCAGGTCATCGAAATCAAAAGCGGAAAGGCCGTCATAGATCATGCGGCTTGCCTTGAGTGCGGTGATTGCTATAATAATTGCCCTTGCGGAGCAATAGACAGAAACGAATGGGAGGGCTAAGATGATATATGACGAAGTAGCTCTCTGGGGACTGAAAGAAAGCAGTTCTCAGGAAGAGATATGGGATGTGATATTTAAACGTCTGCAGGAACAGGGCGGACGGGTGAGCATTGCCACAGTAAAGGACGGAAAACCTGAAAGCAGGATAATATCGCTGCAGAGGATGTCTGATGGTGATATTTATTTCATGACGTCCAGAGGGAAGCCCTTTTACCGGCAGCTCAAGGAAAATCCATGGATATCTGCATCCTCCCTGCTGGAGGATACGCATCACAGCATAAGGATCAGGGCGTGCGCGGAGGAATGCGTCAAAGAATCTGTCTACAGAGAATATGCTGAAAAAAATCCGGGCACCATGAAAATGTACAGACATAACACTGCTCTCATAGTCCTGTTCAGATTATCAAAAGGAAGCGGTGAAATATTTCATCTCTACAGAGACGATATGGTGAGAAGACTGTGCTTTTCATTCGGCGGAGAAAAACCCGTCAAGCTGTCTTATTTTATCACCGATCAATGTACCGGATGCGGCAAGTGCGCTGAAAACTGTGCCGAACAGTCCATCTATCGAGGCGAAGACGGCAAATATCATATAAAAGAATCGGAATGTGACGACTGTGGCATATGTTATACTAAATGTCCGCTCACTGGAGCGGCGATGATAAACCGTCTGGAAGAAGATTGTTAACATGCTAAAAAGGCTAAAAAACAGCATTTCATCAAAATTTCCCCTTGCAATTGCAGGAACTATGTGTTATTCTATTTAAGGATTAAATTTCTAAAAGGTATTACTTGAAGAGTGGGCATAACCCACTCTTTCAGTTTTATTGCACGGCTGGCGCTTAAACGGCTGAGGCGTGCACGGCTGGTGTTCATACGGCCGGGCGCTGGATATATACCTTTATTTTGGGAGGAAAAATGGCGAAGAAAAAAGTTACGGAGCTGGTCGCGGATATTTCCGCCGGGTTCCTGGAAGAAAACGGACTTGAGCTTTATCACTGCGAGTTTGTCAAAGAGGGCAGAGACTGGTTCCTGAGAGTGTTCATCGACAAAGCCGGAGACGGTGCTGACGAATATGTCTCCACCGACGACTGCGAGCTGGTCAGCAGATTCCTCAGCGAAAAACTGGACGAAGCTGACCCGGTAGTTCAGAACTATTATCTGGAAGTTTCCTCGCCCGGAATGGACAGAACGCTTTACAAGCCGCAGGACTTTGCCAGATTTGCCGGAAAGCAGGTAGACGTGACTCTGTACAAAGGCATGGACGGAAAAAAAGTTTTTTCCGGAGCGCTCAAGGGACTTATAGATGAAAACGTGGTAATAACCGATGAGAATAACAACGAACTGAAATTTCCTGCGGAACAGGTGGCCAAGACCTGTCTTGCCGTAGTTTTTTAAAGGAGGGTTTAATTAGAGATGAACAAGGAATTTATTCAGGCAATCGATGACTTGGAAAGAGAACGCCAGATTTCAAAGGATGTTCTCATTGAAGCTATAGAATCAGCTTTGGTGTCGGCTTACAAGAAAAATTACGGAACGTCGCAGAATGTCAGAGTAGATATCGACCGCGAATCGGGAGATATAGCGGTTCTGATGCGCATGGACGTAGTGGACGAGGTTGAAGACGAGCTCACTCAGATTTCCGTCGACGAGGCGAGAGAGATCGACTACAGATACCAGGCAGGAGATATAGTGGAATATCAGGTCACTCCGAGAGATTTCGGAAGAATCGCAGCCCAGACAGCCAAGCAGGTGGTGGTGCAGCGCATAAGAGAAGCTGAAAGAGGAATGATATTCGACGACTATGTGACCAGGCAGGGCGAAATAGTCACGGGAACTGTGCAGAGGATAAGCAACGAGACAATATTCGTCAATCTGGGAAGAACGGAGGGAATCCTTTCCGCCAACGAACAGGTTCCGGGAGAAAGATACAAAGTCAATGACCGCCTGAAAGTATTCATAATGGACGTTAAAAAGACGACCAAGGGACCTCAGGTATTTCTTTCAAGATCACATCCGGGGCTGGTAAAGAGGCTGTTCGAGCTGGAAGTTCCGGAGATCGAGGACGGAACTGTCGAGATAAAAGGAATCGCCAGGGAAGCAGGTTCCAGAACAAAGATGGCCGTATATACACAGTTTGAAGACGTGGATCCTGTCGGCGCATGCGTCGGAACTAGGGGAACGAGAGTTCAGGCCATAGTCGACGAACTTCACGGAGAGAAGATAGATATCATCACCTGGAGTGAAAATCCGGAAGAACTTATCGCCAGCGTCCTGAGCCCGGCAAAAGTTGAAGAGGTCATCGTAGATGAGAGCGGAGAAAAATCGGCGACAGTCATAGTCCCTGATTACCAGCTTTCACTGGCCATAGGAAAAGAAGGACAGAACGTGAGACTTGCCGCCAAGGTGAGCGGATGGAAAATAGATATCAAGAGCCATTCCCAGTATAAGGCAGCGGAAGAAGAGTACGGAGACGAAGGCTTCGTGGAATACGATGAAGATGCAGAAGCTGAAATTTCCGAAGCTGAGATGGACGCGGAAGCCGAAACTTCCGAGGCGTTGGAAGAGGCTGAAACATCTGAAGCGCCGGAAGAAGCCGCCGAGGCAGCTGCTGATGAAGCTTCAGAAGAGCAGGAAGCGGAATAAATACGCGGAGGAAATGGCGTGAAAGAAAGAAAAACGCCTATGCGCAGATGCATAGGATGCATGACATCAAAAGAAAAGAAAGAACTGGTTCGGATAACCTGCTATGAGGGAGAAC
>ENA-ORUG01001693-ORUG01001693.1-human-gut-metagenome-genome-assembly--contig:-NODE-1693-length-18304-cov-3.796975_pt1 | contig 18304 bp, 15 predicted proteins | sample MGYA00242079_ERZ509207 | MGnify/ENA primary metagenome ERZ509207 (study PRJEB26280, sample SAMEA2338780) | human gut metagenome | biome: human gut; feature: human-associated habitat; material: faeces...
AAGCAGGCGGCATGGTTTCTTTTCCACACCGCCTGCAAGTTTTATGGTTCTATTTCTTTGGCATTATGCAATCTCTTCGGTTTCTTCCTCGGATTCTGGCAGTTCCTCTTCCTCATCTGTATCTTCGGGAAGTTCTTGATCTGTTTCTTCCTCGTCCGGTCCTGTGGATGCTTCTAAGCTCTCATCGTCAGGTTCTTCCTCCGCAATTTCCCTCTCTTCGATTCCCTCTTCGGTAATCTCTTCCTCAGCAGTCTCTTCTGTAGACTCCTCCATTCTGTTTGCTTCTGGGGTTTCTTCCGGCTGCTCTAGCTCCTGCCATTTGGCTTCTACCTCTTCCACCGCTTTCTCGATGATGCGGATGATAAAATCTTTCTGTTTGATGCCTTCCTTCGCGACTACCCATTTGACTCTCTGGAATAATTCCTCTGTAACCTGTACTGCTAATGTTCTTTTTTCCATGCTCTCTTCTCCTTTGCCTTCCAGTCTGTTAAAGTGTTCTTCAATCACCTGCCGGATGAATATCTGTGTACTCGTTTCTTTCTCTTCGATCTCGGCTCTTACCTTCTCATGTAATTCCACCGGAATCTTTCCGCATATGTTCTTCATCTCTGTCATCTGCGTTTCTCCTTTCGTTTTGTTATACACAACATACTCCAAAGTTTGAAAGAAAGCTATTCACAATACCCACTAAAGAATCCATGTCAAATGTATGCAAAACCCAAGCAGATCCAACAATGCCATATTTTCTTTGTCCATAGGCCTCACCCCCTTTACTCCTGCTCCATCTGAAATAAAAAATCCAGCATCTGATTGGGAATTTCTTCCTTTTCACATGCTGGCATTCGTTCCATACCGCCACTTTTCAGTTCTTCCCGAACAGTCTCCTGAATCAATTTCCGTAAGGTTTCCCGTTCGTCTTTTTCTAAAATCACATCTACCAGATACTGATTCCTCTGTCCTGCCGGAACTTCCATCAAAAGCCGCCACGCTTTTTCATGCTCCGGGTTCTTAAGGTTTGGGCGAAAGGAAAAGACCGGGCGGCTCACAGCGCCCTCATCTGCCCCACAATCCGTTCATATCCGGCTGCGTTTGCATGGATGTCTGTGAGGTAAATCGGGCGGCACAGGCGGTCCTGGGTACTTACACGGTGCTGAAAAATAGCAGCCCCGCCTCCCATGAAAATGGAAGGAACTGCCCGCAGATCAAAGCCTGCCTCGGTGATCGCAGACAATATCTTTTCAATGTAAAGCCTGCCCTGTTTCTCGATCAAAGACACCACTTCCGCAGGCATGCTGCAGGACTTCCCCTGTAAGATGCGCTCAACCTGTGTCTCTGTTATGGACAGCCCGGTGTTTCTGCGCACTTGTTCCAGAATCTCATCTATACAGCGAATGACCCCCAGTTCCAGACTCCTGCAGGTAGCTGCATTGGGAACAGCGTTATCAAGGCGCATCAAATCCACCGTCCAGCCTCCGATATCCACAAGAAGAACAGAGGGTTCATCCTTTAAATATTCCGGGTAAAGAGCCAGAGCCGAGTATCCCTGGGGGAACAGTTTCACATCCTCAATCTGGATTTCATAGCGTTCCCCTTCGTAGAAAAAGCGGACAGGCTGTTCCTTCCGAAACAGATATTCCTTAAATTTCTGTTTTTCCCTTCCAAACCCAGCAAGGGGAAGCCCGGCTGCAAGAACAACCTTGGCTGTTCTCTCTCCTTTTCGTTTTCGGATCTCCTGTGCCAGTGCAGCCAGCGTTAAAAGATAATAATTGTCATTGGCAGTCTTATCCTTTACTAAAGTCTGCCGCCCCGTCCCACACACATAATAAGCGCCTCCATATTGAAGAACATTCTGCATGGTATAAGGTTCATAGGTGTACCGCATCAGTCCTGTCGGGAAACACACCTGCTTTGTTTTGATGGCATAATATCCGTGGTCGATTCCAATGATCATCGCTTACCACTCCCTTCTTTCTCGTTTTATAAAACTTCCGGGGAAAGAGTCCCCGAACCCGGAGCCATGCTCCGGCAAAAACTTTTTCTTTTCCAGCCTGTTAAACTTCCTACCCCCGGAAAACTGCCGCTTTCTTTCATGAAACTTCTATTTTTATCTTTCCTGCTGATGTTGCTTCCTTACAGATTTTTGTTTTTCACAACTTCGTACAGGCTGTAATCCTGCAAACAAGGTATCCATAATCCGTTTCATCTCTTCAAATGATACCTCTTCCGGCATGGTGAACATAATCATCTTTCCATCCACTTGTTTTCTCCCATTTCTTGTATGAAAGTAGGTAAAGGTATTTCCCCAACAACCATCTGCTCCCGTATGGAATTCTTTCCATCGATCATCAATTTCCATGATATATCTTGCAGTATCTACCCCGATTTCTTTTTGCTCAATCCGCTGATCTGCATACATTTTTTCTGCAGCATAAACATCTACATCCTTTCCCGGCGCTAAATAAATTTGTACTGCATTCGTCTGATATACTCCAAAATCATGCATTTCGTACTGAGACAATACCAGTCTGGCCTCATAAGACCTAGGCGGTATATAATCGACCACCAGTTTCTTTAATCGCTCTGGCGGTTCTGTTTCAAAATAATAAGGATCGCCTGCCACAATCCGCCTCGGACACTTTACACGGAAAAGTTCCCTGCGTAGTAACTTTGGTTCTAACTGTTTTTCTTTTTCCATTTATTTCATCCTTTCTTTCAGCTTTTTCCTGCCCTAGTCGTAGAAACATGTCTGGGCAGGGAGATAGTGAAGTGTTCCTTCCACCACAAGCGCCTGCTTTTGAAAGCGCAGGACTCCCTGATTTTGCAGGTCAACCAGTTCACGATAGGCTTCCTTGGTCAAAAAATAGCGATGATACTCTCCCTTTTCCTCGAACCCTTCCTTTTGCTCTAACACCAAAAACTCCACCATATATCGAGTGTCCGGTGCAAAACGTTTCTCACACAGGATGTCATCCCCCTTCACTGCCTTCACACCTTCCGATTCCCTGGCGACTGCCAGTAATTCATGGATACTGATACTCACGTTTCCTATCACCTCCCTTCGAAGTCTTTTTCAAATTTTCTGCGAAAAAAAGACAGGCACCTACACGATGTCTGTCTCTGTGGGATCTTCCATCCCTTTTTCCTGATACTGTTGTTTTATGATCTGTTCCAGCTGTTTTCGAATTTCCTTATCCGGTACCTGGATGCAAAACCCCTGAAGCCAGCGGTCATGCAGATGCTCATCTGCTTCTGTTACATCCCAAGATATAATGCTCATGTGCGATAAAGTAACATGATAACTGAATTGATAGTCAGTCCCATTCCGTAAAATGCAAGTTTCCGAAATGTTTCCGAACTTTCTTCAGCCCATTGCTACAAAAAGCAGGAAATGTTATAATTCAAAACGAACAACTGAATAAAAGTGTCTTCGGGGCAGGGTGAAATTCCCGATTGGCGGTAAAGTCCGCGAGCGTAAAACGCACGATTTGGTGTAATTCCAAAACCAACAGTATAGTCTGGATGAAAGAAGATATGGTTAGATTCCGCAGATTTTGAGAGTGTTACTTTCTTTTCTGTGACCTAATGATAATGCTAACACCTGAAAGACATTTTCTTTTGGGTGTTAATTTTTTGCCACGGAGGGAAGCAATTATGAACAGTAAAACAAAAAGAATCACAGTTATTGGTATGCTATGTGCGATTACTTATGTCACTATGGTTGTTGGCAGGATTCCTATTATTCTATTCTTAAAGTATGACCCATCAGATGTTATTGTAACTTTAGGTGGTTTTATTTGGGGGCCGATGACTTCCTGCATTGTATCTGTTATTGTAGCAACCCTTGAAATGATTACAGTAAGCGATACCGGAATATTAGGTTGTATTATGAATATCGTACAAACACTATCTTTTGCGTGTACGGCATCTGTCATTTACAAAAAAAAGCACACTTTATCTGGTGCAGTGATTGGTCTGGCATCGGGATGGCTAATAACGGTTATCGTTATGCTGTTGTGGAACTATTTGGTAACGCCGCTTTATATGGGGTATCCAAGAGAAGCAGTTGTAGAATTGTTACTTCCTGCCTTTCTTCCATTTAACTTATTGAAAGGTGGGTTAAATGCGTCCATTACATTTTTACTGTATAAGCCCATAGTTACCGCTTTGAGAAAAAACGGATATGTTGCTACTTTGGAAAATGAAGCAAGACAAAAGCATACTGGTCTGCTTATACTGGCAAGTTTTATAATAGTAACTTGTGTTTTGATTATCCTGTCAATGAATGGGATTATATGAGGAGCAAAATGAAAGAAAATATAAATAAGCCTATTTATACACTAACGGGAATTGTTATACATGGTCGAGGTATTGGAAAGCATGTAGGGACACCTACCGCAAACATAGAAATAGCAAAAAATACATTTTTGCCAAAGACAGGGGTGTATGTGGCAGATATTCTTTTAAGTGGCAAGATATATTATGGTGTTACCCATATTGGAACGCGCCCTACGCTTGACAATGATAGCTTTGTTTCAATCGAAACACATATTTTTGATTTTGATAAGGATATATACGGGTGTACGATAACTGTCAACCTATATAAGAAATTGAGGGAAGTTAGAAAATTTAATGAATTATCCCTGCTACTCGAACAAATTACAAATGACCGGATAATGGCACAAGAATTTTGGGGATTAAAGCAAACAAATCACACCTTACACATTGATATTAACCGGCATTGTGTAATATTAGAACAGCAGGAAGTTTATTTATCAACAAATGAATTTGAAGTCCTTTATTTGCTACTGCAATCTCCTCAAACCACATTCACAAAAGAACAGATTTATGAGCAGTTGGTTGTAAAAAGGAGTATCAGTATTATGGATATGAAACAGGCAATACAGAGAGTAGCAGACAGACAAAATCTGACCTGCGCAGAGGCAGGAGAAGTGATGGAACTTCTTCTGACAGGCGCAGCCACACAGGCACAGATCGGGGCATTTTTGACCGGATTACGCATGAAAGGCGAGACCATTGACGAAATCGTTGGTTTTGCTTCTGTGTTGGCAGATAAGGCAGAGCACATTCATCCGCATTCTGACAATTTTATTGATCTGGTGGGAACCGGTGGAGATACTACCTATTCTTTCAACATTTCTACTACATCTGCTATTGTAACGGCAGCAGCCGGAGTTCCTGTGGCCAAACACGGCAATCGTTCTATTTCAAGTAAGAGCGGTGCCGGTGACGTATTGGAACAGCTTGGCGTAAATATCATGATGGAGCCGAAAAAAGTAGAAGCCTGCGTGGATGAAGTCGGCATAGGATTTATGTTTGCTCAGACCTTCAATAAATCCATGCGGTTTGTAGGACAGGCGCGAAGCGAAATTGGAATCCGTACGGTGTTTAATATCCTTGGCCCCCTGGCAAATCCGTCCGGAGCAAAAGGTATGGTAGTGGGCGTTTATGATCCGTCTCTGACAGAGACCATTGCAAATGTTATGGGGCAGCTTGGTGTAAAACGGGCATTGGTTGTCAGCGGCAGAGATCACATGGATGAGATCACACTGAGTACAAAGACTGTTGTATCCGAATTAAAAGATGGAGCTGTAAAAACATATGAAATCACACCGGAAGATTTTGGATTTAAGACGGTAGATCTGGCAGAACTGCAGGGCGGAACCGCAGCAGAAAATGCGGAAATTACAAAAGCTGTCCTGTCGGGACAGGAGCAGGGTGCAAAACGTGAAATTGTGTTGCTGAACGCAGGAGCAGCACTCTATATCAGTGGAAAAGCAGACAGTATTGCCAATGGAATTATCCTTGCAAAAGAAGCGATTGATTCTGGAAAAGCAGCAGAAGTGCTGGAAAATTTGGTGAATTATACGAAGTAGCCAGTGAAAAAATATATCAGTGCCGTTTTGATGCTATCTGATATAATAACTAATAGTATTAGGAATAAAAAAGAGTGTCACATGGACAGTAGTGGAAGCTGTCTGTGTGACAATTTTTATTTCATAGTAAAATAGTCTTAGTTTTTTCTGTGAATGAATGATAAGGAAAAAAGCTAAAACAAAAAAGAACAACTGGTATGACGGCACCAATTGTTCTTTATTAATTCGTATTTATTCGCACTTGTTACGCAATGCTATTTACTAATTTTGCTAAACGAGCAATTTTTCTGGAAGCATTGTTTTTGTGATAAACACCTTTAGAAGCAGCGCTCTCGATAGTAGAAATTGCAACTGTTAATGCAGCTTTTGCAGCTTCCTTATCGTTTGCAGCAACAGCAGCCTCAACTTTCTTGGTTACTGTTTTCACTTCAGATCTGATAGATTTGTTTCTAGCAGCTTTTGTTTCAGTTACTAAAATTCTCTTCTTTGCAGATTTAATGTTAGCCAATCTGTACACCTCCAATTTTTTTATGATTGTAATTGTTCATGATTGTTACATTAAAGCCGGACACGGACAGTTCAATGTAAACATACTAGAGTAGTATAGGACATTTCTATAATGCTGTCAATATATAAAATGACATTTTTTGCAAATTTTTTGAATACCTTTTTCTAAATTTCAAGGCGATCTGAAGGTGAGGGCAAATTCCTAAAAAGCTGTGGATAAATTTTTAGGGCAGGGACATACTAAGTAAAATGAGCGGGAACTCGTTACAGAAAGAGATAAGTTGGGAACAGTAACGAAAATCCACAGAATGAAAAAGAGGAGAAGTGCATATGTACCAGATCAGAACAGACCTTGCATTAGAGACGCAGGAAAAAATGCAGGAAGATAAGGTGGAACTGAAAGGCGTCCGTTTTTCGGAGGAGCATGTCAGTAAAAATCTAACCATCAGCACAGTGGTGATCGAGACGGAGAATGGTGCAAAAGCCATGGAGAAACCAAAAGGTACTTATATCACGATCGAGGCATCGAATATGGATGAGGAGGACGAAGATTATCACAGAGAGATCTCAGAGCAGCTTGCCAGAGTGTTAAAGCAGCTGATCGACGTAAAAAAAGAGGATGTCTCCGTACTGATCGTCGGGCTTGGAAACCGGGCAGTAACGCCGGATGCATTGGGACCAAGAGTGGTGGATAATCTCTACATTACGAGACATATTATCAATGAATACGGAAAATATGCGTTTGGAAAAGAGCATGTCAATCGCGTGAGCAGTATTGTTCCGGGTGTAATGGCACAGACAGGCATGGAATCTATGGAGATCGTGAATGGAATTGTGAAGGAGACAAAACCGGATGTTGTGATCGCAATTGATGCGCTTGCAGCAAGAAATACCAAGCGTCTCAACCGGACCATTCAGGTGACGGACACCGGAATCAATCCGGGAAGCGGTGTCGGCAATCACAGACACGGGTTAAATGAGAAAAGCATTGGTGTTCCAGTTATTGCAATCGGGGTTCCAACGGTCGTTGACGCTGCCACTATAGTAAATGATACGATGTTTAATCTGATCACGGCGATGAATCAGAGCAGCGAACTTAAGACGCTTGGCAACACTCTTGGAGAACTCAATGAGACAGAGAAATATGAATTGATCCGGGAGCTGTTGTCTCCGAATCTGAACACCATGTTTGTGACACCAAAAGATATTGATGAATCTGTCAAAAGATTAAGTTTTACCATATCAGAGGGGTTAAATATCGCTTTGATCGATCACAACATTTTTGCATAATGAATGGAAACTGGCATAAGGTGTATTATGTATTTTCATGGTTATAGAAGTTATCAAAAAAGAAGATTTAAAAATAAATATGGAAAATATCTGATGGGAATGCTGGTAGTTACAGCACTTGTAACATTTTTTGTACAGCGGCAGGAGCTTTGGAGTATCGGGAAAAAAGCAGCAGTAAAAAGGGCAGGGACGGCAGTGGTGGATGTGCTGGCACCGGGACTTCACTATGAAGAGAAGGAAAACGGTAACCATTTTCTTGCCAAAGTGGAGAAAATATTATTTCCAATTGCAGATTATACGGTTCAGATACAATCTTATGAAACTGATGCAGAGAGCACGCTTTCCTATGAGATGATCCTTGCGATGGAAGCTTTGGACGAGAACTACGTGGATGAGAACGGACAGGTTGTGATGCAAAATAATGGGGACACAGATAATGCACAGAATACAGACAGTTCACAGCCGGCAGATAACGCGCAGAGCACCGACAATTCACAGGCAGCTGCAAATGCACAGAACCCGGACACCTCGCAGGAAACATCCAACTCCGCAGAGCAGACATCTCTCACAGTTGCACCGCCCATAGCAGCAACACAGAAAGCAGTCGAATATTCTCTGGATAAATTAAACGATTTTGATTATCTTATGCAGAATTTTTATCAGGTGGACAGTACTACAACTGTAAAAAGTGATCAGTTAAATGTGGCAGCACTCACCGGAAAAAATATGAAAATCGCACATGATGCGAGTACGCCACAAATCTTAATTTATCATACCCATTCACTGGAAGGGTATGCGGATTCTATTCCTGGAGACCGCTCAACTACGGTTGTGGGCGTTGGGGATTATCTGACAGAATTGCTGACGCAGCAATATGGATACAATGTCATCCACGACACCGGGGAATATGATACCATCCGTGATAAGGCGTATTCCAAAGCAGCACCGGCATTAGAGCAGATACTGGCAGACAACCCGGGCATTGACGTGGTCATAGATCTGCACCGGGATGGCGTGGGGGAGAACACAAGGCTTGTCACGAATGTGAATGGAACGGACATGGCAAAAGTAATGTTTTTTAATGGATTGAGCAGAACGACCAAACTGGGGGATATCGCCTATCTGTACAATCCATACATAGCGGATAATCTGGCATTTTCATTTCAGATGCAGCTTGCCGCCGCAGAATACTATCCGGGATACACAAGAAAAATCTACCTCAAAGGATACCGTTTCAACATGCATTACTGTCCGAAAACACTGCTCGTCGAGGTCGGGGCGCAGACCAACACCGTGCAGGAGGCAAAAAACGCCATGGTTCCGCTCGCAGACATCCTGAACAAAGTACTTTCCGAATAACTGAAAGCATTGTCCCGGCTGTCCGGTCTGGCAGTCTGCCAGATTTTCATAACTGAGATGATGGAAAGGAAGCGGGGCGCAGAATGAAACTTTCGTGAAAAATTGCGTAGATTTATCAATGTTTCTTTTTTGACTGCTGGTTTATGTACATTCATCAATGAACAGTCCACGCAATATGTCCGTTTCAGACACACACTCGTTAGCTTTCTCTAGTGTGCGTAAATGCCAGAATCAGCATCGTTTATTGCAGGGCAAAAATCAAAAGGAAAACCGGGTGATTTTTGCCCTGCTTCTCTGCTGATCTTCTGGCATGTAACGCACACACGAGAAACCTAAGACGAGTGTGTGTCATGAAACGGACATATTGTGCGGACTGTCCATTGCTGAATGAATATAAACAATGAGAGCAGTCAAAAAGGAAATATTGATAAATAAGTAATTTGAACAAGTTTCATTCTGCGCCCCGCTTCCTTTCCATGCATACATAAATGATATAACCCGGCAGACTGCCAGACCGGACAGCCGGGGCTGCGCTTCCACCCATCCGGAAATTACAGATTCAGGTGGTATTTCTGCATCCAGTAGTTGATCTGGATGAAGTAGGCGAGCAGCTGCGGTCCTGCCATGAGCTGTCCGAACCACGGCTTTCCGTATTCGGTCGGTGCCTCTAGGAAGGTTTCGAGTTTTTTTGTGTCGATGAAGGTCTTGACCGGTGCATCCGGCTGGTCAAGGATGTGCTGCATTTCTGCAATCAGAAGTTTCTCATAGCCGGGATGATAGGTTTTCGGGTAAGGGCTCTTTTTCCGGTGCAAAAGCTCCTCTGGAAGCAGGTCTTTACATGCGTTACGGAGCAGTGCTTTCTCGACACCGTTCTGGTATTTCATTTCCCACGGAACATTAAACACATACTCGATGATGCGGTGGTCGGCAAATGGAACACGGGCTTCCAGACCGGAGTACATGCTTGTGCGGTCCATGCGGTCGAGCAGTGTCTGCATAAACCATTTGATGTTCAGATAAGCGATATTATAGCGTTTCCGCTCGGTTTCCGTCTCGTCTGAAAGGTGTGGTGCCTGGTTTAAAGAAGTCTGGTAACGGTCGTGGGAGTAGGCGGCAAGATCGAGATCTTTTATGAAGGAGTCTTTAAGAAACAGTGTTCGCACAGACATATCCGCGGACCACGGAAAGCCATCTCTGGATAAAAGATCTTCCCGGTAAAACCACGGATATCCGCCGAAAATCTCATCGGCACATTCACCGGTCAGTGCGACCTTATTGTGTTTTTTTACAAGGGAACAGAAGTAGAGCAGTGAGGAGTCCACGTCTGTCATACCCGGAAAATCCTTTGCGTCGACGGCATCTCTGAGTGCGGAAAAGAGCGTGTTTTCATCGCATTCCAGATACGTGTGGTTTGTGTGATAGTGATCTAACATGATCCTGACATAAGGAAGATCACGCTCCGGTTGAAAGGCGTTGGATTTAAAATAAATGTCATTGTCCTTAAAATCAAAGGAAAAAGTATTTAAGGTTTCACCGTGTTTTTCCATGTAACGGCAGGCAATCGCGGTGACAATGCTTGAGTCAATGCCGCCGGACAAAAACGTGCACACCGGAACATCGGATACCATCTGTCTGGTCACGGAATCGCGCAGAAGAAAAGAGACAGTTTCCACTGTCTGTTCATAGGAATCGGTATGCGGGGCGCGGAACAGATCCCAGTAAGTGTGATCGGACATCGTATTTTCAGAAAAAATGAGATAATGTCCGGGAAGCACTTCGTTTACATCATCAAAAATTCCATTTCCCATGGTCCGGGCAGGTCCGATCGCGAGAACTTCGCGCATGCCATCCATAGAAACCCTCGGAGTGAATCCCGGAAAACAAAAAAGTGCCTTTGGCTCAGAGGCAAACAGGAGCTGTCCGGATACAAACGAGTAAAAAAGCGGTTTGATTCCTACGCGGTCACGGTATAAGAGAAGTTGTTTTTTGCTGTCATCCCAGATGGCAAAGGCAAAAATTCCATTCAGTTTCCGGACAAAACTGGCGCCGTACTGCATATAGGCATAAAGAATGACTTCGGTGTCCGTAGTCGTCGAAAATTCATAGCCGGACTGCCGCAGGTCACGGGCGAGTTCCCCGGTGTTATATAATTCGCCATTGTATACAATCGCGTATTCCTTTCCGTTCTTTTGGCGTATAATCGGCTGTTTCCCGGTGACAATGTCGCGGATACTTAAGCGCGCGTGGGAGAGACCGGTCATATCTGACAGATAGATCCCGGACTCATCATTTCCACGGTGCGCAAGACATTCGTGCATGGAAGTCAGCACAGATGCCCATTTTTCTTTCTGTTGTTGATAATTTCCTTCTGCGTTATAAAAACCTGCAATTCCACACATATATTTTTCCTTACATTCTGATCGCATTCTATTTTGGTTTAGTTTATGCTAAGGGGATGAATTCATGCATAGAATAAAGAAAAAACGGAAAAACGCATGAAGGAAAACTGTGGAAAGATAGAAAATATATTAAATCTGGCATTGGATGCCACGCGGGAGGAACGGGAAAAGTCCCTGAATCTGGATGTAGGATATGATGTTGCAGATGATAGCTGGGAGGTGATCGTAAAATTTTTTGGAACGACAGAGGAACTGCGGCAGAAGCTGTCGGAGCGTTTCCCGGAGGAACAGGCTCAGATTGGAATTTATAACCTCACAAATGAATATGCTATTTTAAGGATTCCGCAGCCGTTGGTAGAGCTTGTCGCATCCATGCCTGAAATTGAATATATGGAGAAACCAAAACGACTTTTTTTTTCGGTGGAAAACGGAAAAAGAAGTTCCTGCATCAATCCGCTGCAGACCGGGCAGGGTACAAGTCCGACAAGTAATCTGACAGGAAAAGAGGTGCTTGTGGCAGTCATTGACTCCGGAATTGACTATGCGCATCCGGATTTTTGCAACAGTGACGGAACGACAAGAATTGCTGTGCTGTGGGATCAGACGCTTGACACGGTCTACGAGCGTGAGACGATTAATCTGGCGTTAAGGCAGGAGAGTGAGCAGGAGCGGTACGCAATCTGCCCGAGCAGGGATGCATCCGGGCATGGTACGCATGTTGCAGGCATTGCGGCAGGAAATGGCAGGGCTTCCAATGGGCGGTACCGCGGCGTGGCATATGAGAGTGAACTGATCGTTGTGAAACTTGGTGTGCCGAGAGAGACTTCGTTTCCGAAAACAACGGAACTGATGAGTGCTGTGGATTTCTGTATTGCGAGAGCAAGGCAGTATGGAAAACCAATTGCATTAAACCTAAGCTTTGGCAATAATTACGGTTCCCATTCCGGGAATTCACTGATAGAGACCTATCTGGATGACATGGCGAATTACTGGAAAACGTCTATTGTGATCGGCAGTGGCAATGAAGGGAGCGCAGCAGTCCATACAGCGGGAAAACTGACGCTGAATGAGGAGCAGGAGGTTGAGATCGCGGTGAGCGCGTATGAGGCATCCTTAAATTTGCAGATCTGGAAAAATTATGTGGATGAAATCGGTGTCTCTGTGATCCATCCGGGCGGAACTGCGATCGGACCATTGCAGCGGATACAGGGAACCCAGAGATTTCAGTTAGGAGAAACAAACCTTCTGGTGTATTATGGAGAACCAAGTCCGTACAATCCCTACCAGGAAATTTATCTGGATTTTATCCCAGTGGGCAGTTACATTGACGATGGAATCTGGAAGATCAGGATCACTCCCATCCGGATTACAGACGGCGCGTTTGACATGTGGCTTCCGGCAGGAAATGTGTTAAACAGCGGAACGGGATTTTTAAATCCGGTGGAGGAGACAACTCTCACGATTCCCTCTACAGCGACGAAAGTGATCACTGTCGGGGCATACGATGCGAGATTTGACCAGGCAGCTGCATTTTCCGGGAGAGGTTATACGAGGGCAACCAATCAGGTAAAGCCCGATCTTGTGGCTCCGGGGGTGGAGATCATGTCCTGCGCACCGGGCGGCGGCTATCAGGTGCGTACCGGAACATCCATGGCGACACCGTTTGTGACCGGAAGTGCAGCACTTTTGATGCAGTGGGGCATTGTAAACGGCAACGATGCCTATCTATATGGAGAAAAAATGAAAGCATATCTGATCCGCGGTGCACGCAGGCTGCCGGGTTTTACAGCTTATCCGAATCCGGTATTGGGATGGGGAGCACTCTGTACAGCAGACAGTATACCATGAAAATACCGTAAGAACGCTGCCGGAACGGAGTCTGTGTAAACAGCAGCCCGTAAAGCGTTAAAAAAACAGAAAAAAATAAAAAATATTAACAGATGTATAACGTTTTGTGATATACTTTGCTATATGTAGTGGAGATTATGGTATCAGGGTACTTATCGTTGGACAGAAAAGGATCAGAAGTACCTGATAATTACAGGCGTGGGATAATTACAGGAGTATGAGGGACAGAAGATGACTAATTTTGGGGAACATTATAATGAGGAATTAGCGCAGCAGGAGATCGAGATCAATAAGAAGACACTGTGGGAGATGGTCGGAGCGTTTATTGTTTTGACGGCGGTCTGGGGACTGGCGTTTGGACGTTTTCCGACAGCAAACGCAATTGTGTTCAGTGTGACGTATGCAATTTCCACAGGTTTTTTTATTGCGTCTGTGATCTTATTTTTTAAAGCAGATCCATCGGATGAGCGCATGAAAAATTTTTTTGTGACCGGCATCTGCATAATTTCAGCAGCAATGAACCTTATGTTCAGTTACCATATGGTTCTGGCGTATGTGTTCCCACTCATCGTGGCAGTTCAGTATAAAGAGAAATCCGTGTTATGGCTGTCATATGCACTGGAAGTTTTTCTGCTGCCGGTCAGCATGATCGTTGGATTTTATTATGGGATCTGTGATCTGAACCTGCTGCTGCAGGGAAATCATACAAGAACATGGTACATGGCGGAACTGGCAGATGGATTTGCGAAGCTCCCTTTTTCAAAGATGCCGGTTGTGGTCATTATAGTTTACGGGATATTACCGCAGCTTCTGATCCTATTTGTGTTCGTGATGATCATCCAGCATACCATTGGCAGCATGCGGGAGGATGCTTACAGGATTGCGGAACTTACCTACCGCAAGGAGGTCGATTCTGCAACAAGGCTTTATAATAAGAATAAATATGAAGATATGCTTGCCAATTACTATACGATGGTGGAGCGTGTCGCCGTGGTTTTGTGGGATATCAATAATCTGAAAGAGATCAACGACCGCATGGGACATGGCATGGGAGATAAACTGATCGAGACAATGTCCGGTGCAATCTATGCACAGACAGATAGCCGGAAAAAGGCATATCGTATCGGTGGGGATGAATTTGTCATGCTCATCGAAAATCCGGAGAAACAGGAGGCAGAGCAGATCATCCAGAATGTCAGGGACAAACTTGCAAGACACAGGGAAGAAGGTGGTCTCAGGGTTTCGAGTGCAACCGGTACAGCGGAGGGAAACGGAATCGATATCTTAAAAATAGTACATGACGCGGATGAACGGATGTATGAGGATAAGAAGAGAGGAAAGGAGAGCCGCGAATATGCTATGTTTTATAGTGAATGAGCATTCCAGAAGCGGTAAAGGCGCAAAGATCTGGAAAGAAGCGGAAGCAGTTTTAAAAAAGAAAAACATTGCTTACGAATCATACGTCACCCAATATGAGGGGCATGCCTTTTCACTGGCACATGACATCTGTGAATGCGGGGCGGATGACATACAACTTGTCGTGGTAGGTGGTGATGGGACTGCAAATGAAGTCATCAACGGAATGACGCATTTTGAGAAGGTACGATTTGGTGTGATCCCGACCGGTTCCGGCAATGACCTTGCAAGGGGACTTGGGATCACGGGAACGCCTACAGAGGTGATTGAGCATATTTTAAACTGCAGAGAAGATTATGTGATGGATCTGGGGCAGGTGAGCTGGAACGGTTGTGAGAAGCCGAGATTATTTGCGATCAGTGCCGGTGCAGGACTGGATGCATTAGTCTGCAAGAAGGCTTTGAAGTCAAAGGTAAAAGACGCTTTGAATAAGCTGCATCTCGGAAAGCTTACCTACCTGTTTTTGACGGTACAGTCACTATTTACCATGCAGACAACAGATGCCGCAGCGGTTTTTGATGGAAAAGGACAGCAGAACCGCAAAAAAATGATTTTTGCCGCAGCAATGAATTTCCGGGCAGAGGGCGGCGGTGTGCCGATGGCACCAGGGGCAGATGCGCAGGATGGAAAGCTTTCGGTGTGTATGGCGTGGGGAATCCCGAAATGGCGCACTTTTTTATGCCTGCCATTGCTTGTGACAGCCAATCATCTGCGGATCAGAGGGTTTGAGGTGACAAACTGTAAGGAATATGACCTGAAGCTGAAAACACCTATGGTACTTCATGCAGACGGAGAGTACTGTGGGGATGTCACAGAGATGCACTTTCAATGTCTGCCAAAAAAACTGCATGTGATGTGGTGATCGAATAAATACGAATAAAACAAAAATTCCCTTCATACAATGTGATAACATATGGAGGGAATTTTTTATGGACAATTATAGCGGAAATAAAGAGTATAACATTTACAGGGATATCAGAAACCGTACCAACGGAGAGATTTATCTCGGGGTTGTAGGCCCGGTGCGCACCGGAAAATCCACCTTCATCAAACGTTTTATGGAGTTGATGGTACTTCCTTTTATGGATGGGGAAGCGGAGAAAGAGAGAGCCATGGATGAACTTCCGCAGGCGGCAGCCGGAAAAACCATTATGACGACAGAACCAAAATTTATTCCGCAGCAGGCGGCAGAGATCCGGCTTTCTGCTTTCAAGATGGAAGAAGAACCGTTAAAGCTGCGTGTAAGACTGATCGACTGTGTCGGTTTTCTGGCGGACGGGGCAGTGGGACATATGGAAGGAAATGGAAGCAGAATGGTAAAGACACCGTGGTCAGACCAGGAAATCCCATTTGCGGAGGCAGCATCGATCGGAACCGAGAAGGTCATCAGAGACCATGCGACGATCGGCATTGTAGTGACGACCGACGGAACAATCGGAGAACTGGCACGGGAAAATTACATAAATGCAGAAGAGAGAACCGTTCAGGAACTGAAAAATATCGGAAAGCCGTTTGTGATCCTGTTAAATTCGGCAAAACCTTATGCGCAGGAGACAATAAAACTTGCGTCGGAGATGGAGGAAAACTATCAGACAACGGTTGTGCCGGTCAACTGTGAGCAGCTGCGCAGAGAGGATGTCTTAAAAATTTTAGAGAGTGTGCTGTATGAATTTCCGATTGAACGGGTGGAATTTTTTATCCCGAAATGGACGGAAATGCTCTCCGCAGATCATCCGGTAAAAAGTGAGATCATTGCACAGGCATCGGATATTTTAAGTCATATGGAGCGCACGAAAGACGTTTACCAGCAGCAGTCAGAACCGGGAGAATGCATCACAAAGATTAAAATAGAGGAGATGGATCCCGCCTGCGGCTGTGTGAAGATCCGGATGGAGGTTGCGGAGCCGTATTATTACGAAAATATGAGTGAACTTGCAGGAGTGCCGATCCACGGCGAGTATGAACTGATCTCTATGATCCGCGAGATGGCAGCGAGGAAAGAATCTTATGAGAAAGTTGCAGGGGCTTTTGAGGAAGTGCAGATGAAAGGATATGGTGTTGTGAATCCGGGGTTAAAGGACATTGAACTTGCGGAGCCGGAACTGATCCACCATGGAAACAAGTTTGGTGTAAAAATTAAGGCAGTTTCCCCATCCATCCATATGATCCGTGCCAATATTGAGACGGAAATCGCTCCAATCGTGGGAAGTGAAGATCAGGCGAATGACCTGATCCGTTACATCCGGGAGGGACAGCAGAGTGAGGAGGGTGTCTGGGAAACTAATATTTTCGGTAAATCGATCGGTGAGCTGATGGAGGATGGAATCCGGAATAAAATTGCCATGATGGACGATGAATGCCAGCTGAAATTACAGGATACCATGCAGAAAATCGTGAATGATAATAACGGTGGAATGGTTTGCATTATCCTGTGAAATTTGGTAAGATTTAAGAATAACGAGCAGTGTTTATCGTCGGGAAAATCATAGATTTTTCCGGCGCACACTGCAATTTATGACGATCGGATGTCCAAAGTGGGGCATTCTGCTGCAGGATACAGGCAGTGATAAAAGTGGGGGATCGGTATGAACATTCGTTTTTATCATGCAAAAATATTATTGACGAAAGCAGATCACACCTTTGAGGTGACGGAGGGGGAACTCTGGGTAAGAGGAGACCATATCTGTTATATCGGGGATGGCACAGATACTTCTGCTGTCTGCAAAGAAGATGATATCATTATCTGGGACCGGGAGATCGATGCGAAGGGAAATCTTTTAATGCCGGGATTTAAGAATGCACATACGCATACGCCGATGACATTTTTACGATCTTTTGCAGATGATCTTCCACTGCAGGAATGGCTGCAGCAGAAAGTGTTCCCAAACGAGGCAAGGCTGAAAGGGGAGGATACTTACTGGCTTGCAATCCTCGGAATTATGGAGTACCTGACGAGTGGTATCACCTCAAATTTTGATATGTACATTATGCAGGACTATCATATCAATGCCTATGTGGATACAGGTTTCCGGACTGTTTTTACCAGTGGATTGAACAATTTTACCGACAGTCTGGAAGTGCTGGAGGAGAATTATTTAAGAATCAACGGGCTGAGTGATCTCACTTCCTATGTGCCGGGATTTCATGCAGAATACACAACATCGCGTCCACTGCTTGAAGGGGTTGCCAAGATTGCGGACAAGTATCATGCACCGGTCTGGACGCACAATTCTGAGACAGAGCGCGAGGTGGCAGAGTGTAAGGCACGCTGGGGAATGACACCAATGCAGTTTACGGAAAGTCTGGGGCTGTATGAACATGGCGGCGGCGGTTATCACTGTGTCTGGCTGGAGGAGAAAGATATTGAGATATTGAAAAAACACCACATGTCGGTAGTGACGAACCCAGGTTCGAACACAAAGCTTGCTTCCGGTATCTGCCCGGTCAAAAGACTGCTGGATGAGGGGATCAATCTTGCGATCGGTACGGATGGACCGGCAAGCAACAACTGTCTGGACATGTTCCGGGAGATGTTTCTTGTGACAGGACTGGCAAAACTAAGGGAACGGGACGCTTCCTGCATGCCGGCGG
>ENA-ORUG01001701-ORUG01001701.1-human-gut-metagenome-genome-assembly--contig:-NODE-1701-length-18233-cov-2.922324_pt1 | contig 18233 bp, 21 predicted proteins | sample MGYA00242079_ERZ509207 | MGnify/ENA primary metagenome ERZ509207 (study PRJEB26280, sample SAMEA2338780) | human gut metagenome | biome: human gut; feature: human-associated habitat; material: faeces...
TCTGTATTATCTTTCTTTCGCATGATGTATCTCCTTTACAACTAAACGTATGTTTGCTATAATTATATTATAGAAATACAATGTTTTCAAGACATTAGAAAGGATACAATCATATGGCATTTTCCGTAACACAACGGGTGATCTCATCCGAAGATACGATCTACAGTTATTGCGACAACCTCTGCAGAAAAGCAAAGTTGCTATACAATGCTGCTCTTTTTCGTGTCCGTAATGTTTTTACCGGATATGAGAAGGAGCATCGGACAGAAAACGAGATCGGAGTCTTTGAAGAGATCGCTATGTTACAGAAAGCTTATCCAATGATCCATGTCCGGAAAGTGATCTCTTATTATCATCTGGAAAAGCTGATGCGTGTGACAGATAATCCGGATTTCTTTGCCGGTCTTCCAAAACAGACGGCTCAGCAGATGACAAAACAGGCTGTCACGGATTTTAAGAACTGGCTGGCTTCTTTAAGAGAATATAAAAAACATCCGGAAAAGTATCTGGGGAAACCAAGAATGCCACATTACAAAAAGCAGGATCTTGCGACCGTGATCATCACGAATCAGGATGCCGTTTTGTATCCAGAACAAAATGGGGTATCCTTGAAACTTCCGATCACAAAGGAACGTTTGTACTTCTCAAATATCTCAGAGGATGCTTTTCTGAAAGATGTCAAGATCAAACCATATCATGGAAGATTCTTACTCTGTCTGACATTTGAAGAACCGGAACCTGTGATCAAAACTTCCATGCCGAATACCTGTGCCATTGATTTCGGGACTGACAACTTCGCAGCTATCGTATGCAATGATGGTTCATCTAAGCTTTACAAGGGCGGAGCTGTCCTCTCAGACTGCCAGTGGTTTCATAAATCCAGGGCAGCAGCCATAAGTATCATCACAAAAGGACATGACAGATACACTGCCAGTTCAAGGAAACTGAATTCCATCAGTGTCAACCACCATAATTTCATCAATGACCAGTGTCACAAGATCAGCCGGGATATCATCCGTTTCTGTCTGGAACACAGAACTGGAACGATCATTCTTGGAGAAAACAAGTTCTGGAAACAAAACACCAGCATGGGTGCACAGAATAACCAGGTTTTCGTTTCCATGCCGTTTTCACTCCTTAAGAATATGATCACCTATAAAGCAGAACGGGAAGGTATCGCTGTTATCACACAGGAAGAATCTTATACATCCAGGGCGGACATCACAGCGATGGATTACATTCCGGTATATGGTGTTGACGATGAAAAAGTAGATTTCTCCGGAAGACGCATCAAAAGAGGATTATACAGATGCAATAACGGTCTGGTCATCAATGCAGACTGTAACGGAGCTGCGAACATCATGAGAAAGGCAGTGCCGGATGCATGGAACGGAACAGAAAGTTTCGAGTTCCTTGCATTACCAGAAGTGTCAGGATTCCACGAACTGAATCCCAAAAGTAATTCCGTAAGAGGAATAGATGCTGTGTGAACAGCATGTGCAGGTACGGACATCTGTTTTCGGACAGATCGAAAGACGTAAGTGTCACGACCACACGAAAACCATAACCTGGTACCCATATCTTAGGAAGATACCACTTACATAGGATATGTAAATACCGCATGGGCGTGGTTATTCATATTGTGTTTTGTCTTGTTCGCCATCTTCAGGACAAAAGGGACGAAAAACCGTACAGAGAAAGACATGCCGTGAAAATCGAAAACGTTGACAAGGAGAAGCTGAAGGCACTTCTTACTGATTGTGAAAAGAATGGGATTGACCCTCGAAAACGACTTTGTGATTGCCGGTGTCCGTATTCTGAAGCTAAACCAAGCAGTGAGTCCTGTTGTGACGAAAAAGGGAATGACACAGATGATCCGGAAAAATGCTTTGCTGTTTTTGGTTGCGGATCGCATTGTTCTGTATTCAATACTGATGTTGAACATGTTTCCTGCTGCTGTTGGAATGAACAGGATGAATCAGAACCTGATTCTTGTAAATGTTTGTGTTTGTTGTCAAAATGTGAGGAAAACGAAGAGTTGAAAACACTTGTGGATGAGTTACAGTCGAAAGACCTAAAATAGAACACCAAATTTTAGAGAACGACAGGCAAAATTTGCTTGTTGTTTCTTTTTGCGCAAAACATGGTTTTCACTTAATCTGTACTCGAGAAGACAACAGACTCCGCTTCTTATTGAATATAGATCATTCGAAACAAATTCTAGTGGTATCGAATATAATGGTTTCATCGATAACGACTGCAATATCTTCTCATCATTCTCACCCTTCAAAAACGCTAAACTAACAAACCACCGATACCCTTTTCCTTTACTTCATCCTTATCATTAAATTGTATTCCTTTGTAAATTGGTCCCCCATATTTAGGATAACAACAAAAGAAAACACGGTTATTTCCGGGTTGCGTATACCTGTATACAGAGGGATCGACAGAAAAGATATGTTATAGACCCTGGTTATTTCCGGGTTGCGTATACCTATTTCTCATGTTTTCGAATAAAGATGTATGTTATAGACCCTGGTTATTTCCAGGTAGCGTATACCACAAGCAGCAGCTCATGGCGTGAATTAGGAGTTATAGACCCTGGCTATTTCCAGGTAGCGTATACCTAGAACTCGAAAACCAGTCTCTGTAATAAAGTTTTATACTGTGAAGTTTACAACCCTTACTCGTTTACTCGGGTAAGGGTTATCTTCTGCCTTTAGATAGAAGATTTGAACTCTGTATTCCAAGAGTATAATCTTCGTTTTAGAGTACAAAACGGAGATTTGAACACCGTCCCGTCAAGGTTACTCTCATCCTTATCCTTAAATTGTATTCCTTTGCATAGAGCTCACACATATTTAGTACAAGTAAAAAATACAAAGTCACAGAAAGGACATTTGAAAATATGAGTGAAATGAAGATGAATGAAGAATTAAATATGGAACAGGTTTCCGTGCCAGTTCCAGAACCAATCGAGAATCCGAATGATGTTGAATTCAAAAGCGAGGAAATTGATGCGGACCGTTTGCTGGAAGATATCTTAAAACTTGATAAAGACGGTCACGCAAACTGCCAGATCCTGTTTTCTATGGAACGTCTTCATAATGTAAAAGAGGGTATGTCTTTGGATGACGTTCCAGATGAGGACCGCGAATGGCTCGACGACCTGCAGGTAGAAAACGCAGCAATTGACGTCTATTCAATGGACGGCGAGATTTCTTGTCTCAATCTGGTCTTCGATAATGACAAAGATGTATATATCCGTGAGATTAACGACATGATGAACCGTTATCGTTTAGCGCAGGAACAATTACAGACCGAAGAGACAGCAAAGAGTGACATGATTATGTTGTCCGTATTATTGATGCCTTATGAAACTGATTATCAGGCATTCTTACAGTTTGCATTCCCATTCTGGTGGGGTCGAGTAGTAGGTGCAACAGGTCAGGGTAATATCATGACACTGATGTTCCACAACAACAATATTGATGCTACCCAGATCGACATGACAGAAGACGAATTAAATACGGTAAAAGCCGATGTTATGCGTGACCTGGAATCCGGTGAAGGTGGATCAATGTTCGAATAAGGAACAAACAAAGACAACAGACTGCGGTTACGAAAGCAGAAACCGCAGTTTTTGTTGTACCTAAGTGAAAATTCATACGACTTAATACATTTTCAATGATATTTCTCAACCTTGTATCCCATATTTAGATTAACAACATTTTAGATTCATACAAGGAGGAAAAAGTATGAGAACAATATTGAGAGCGATTGAGAGCCTGGTAGTTGGCTTCCTGTCTTCAGGAGCGATTGCAAGAAAAATGGCAGCCACACATGAGTGGTATGTGTCTCGCGGTTACCAGACTGTGACACAGCCATTGTCAGTATGGAAAATTATCCTGCTGGCTCTGATCGTGGCACTGATACTGTTTTTAGTGTCAAGTGTCGTTGCAGCTATGAGAAAATGGGCAAAACCTGTTGAAACAAAAGCTGCAGCTACAACAAATTAAGTTGTATGAATTGTCCCTGCACCTGCCATTGCGAGCGGTGTGGGGGCTTTTTGTATTTATTTTCAAAAGAACTGAAAAAACTGACGAGTTTTTGTAATTGTGAGCCTGTTAATAGGTGAGTAAATAATACGCAGTTAAATGCGAACACAAAAGGAGATCTGTATTATGGATAGAAAATTACGTTCTGAAGAGTTAGTACCAGGAAAGCACATTTATTTTTGTGATAATGCAAAGGGACCTAAGAAAAGATTCAAAGAAGGTACCGTGCTGAACCGTTATAAATCGTACGCACTGGTAGAAGCTCGTTCTACGTTTATGGGATGCACACATTCTTATAACGTATGTTTGAACTACACAGACATCGATTCCCCGGATGCAACCTGTATCGTAAAGGAATCTATTACACAGGATGAAATGGAAACACAGAGTGATATTACAGCAGAACTCGGATAGTTAAGGATAAGGAAGAGGATAAGGAAGAGGATAAGGATGAGAAAAATATGATATCGTGTCTTCGGTTCAAACTTACTGCTCTCCATATCTTTCATTCCTTAAATCCGAGTCATTGAGGACTAGATTATGGATACAATTACACGCTTAATTACAATTATGACAAAACAGAATGGTTATATGATCTACGCAGAAGACTTTTTTGCGGTTTCTAATATGTGTTACGCAATCGCAGGAATTCTTTTCGTGATCGGTGTTGGCATCTGTATTGTCATGAGACAGAAAGAAACACGATAAGAAACAAGAAAACAATTGAATATTGAAAAGGAGTGAACTAAATGCAGAAAAACAAGAAATTCATAGCTGGAATCGTATGTGTGATTCTTGCGGTTGCAGCACTTATAGGAAGCTTTGCTTTTGTTGACTGGTATCAGAATCGAGCTGTTTTTACAGACAAAAACGGATGGATACATAATATAGAAGGAACAGAGTATGAATCTGATCCATATGCGTCATTAAATTATGTTGTGATCGACAGTGACAAAACAGAATTTGAAAATATGACAGCACATCAGTTCCTAAGCAAGTTAAAACCAATCTTTAAGGCATATTCCGGAAAAGCATACATTACGTTTTCGTTTGGAGATGGAACCGGACTTTACTGGCCGTATGCAAACAAAAAGTATGATGGTATTTATGGAATGATTGATGATTTTGGTACCATTACAAGTCAGAAATCATTTATCCATATCGAAGGAAATACTGTTACAAGTGAGGAAACTAGCTCTGAGACATCAGAAGACAGTGTGAATATGTTTGCGTTACTTCCGGAAGCTTATTATTCTGACAACACAATGGTTTCCGTCATGGAAGATGTCCTTTATCTGAATGTCTATTTTGACGCTTCCGCACGCAGTTATGAAGAGATCGCAAACGAATTATGGAATATCTACAAAAGTGCAGATTTATCAGGAATTAATACCATCTTGATCCGTATGAATGATGATGTGTTTTATGAAGTCAATACAAGGGTTGATAACAGTACTCCTGTATTTGTTGAAGATGGATATCAGAAATGGGCTGTATTTTTGTATGGAGACGAAGCATCTATAAACACAAACGATGTAATTGAAGAGACGGAATACGATCCAAGTACGGATCCGGCATTAAGTGGTATTTACGAAGAAACCGAATCTACGGAGGAATAGCAATGGGATATTGCAGGGCTAGTGCAGTCCGTTTGTTAGAAAAAGAATTGCTGTCCGGAAAACATAAGAATGAGACAGAGGCTGTAAATGCAGCAATCGATAAGAGTCTAATTCATCTGGACAGTAAAGAAAAGTATGAGCTAATACGGATTGCAAACGAACAGAAATGTAATGATATGATCGTAAAATATTTTGTATAAGGAAGGATAGCATTATGAGTAAAGCAAACGAACTATACCGCAAAGCAATGGAAGATATGGAAGAATCCTATGATGATAAGGATTTTGTAGATACCTATGATTATGAGGAAGAAAACAAAGAAGACGATGAATCGGATATGCATGAAATAGAAGATGAAAACGAAGAATCTGGTTTGGATGAATTCGACAAAGAAGACGAATTTGTTGGTGACCTGGATGACGATGATTCTACTTCCGGAATTGATGTTTCGGATTCGAAGATGAAAGCCAAAGAAGCTAGAAAACTAAGACCTGAAGTCAAATTTGAACCGGGCTCCGTGTATGGAATCCGACATTATACAGATCGTTACTTTGATGAAGAAAAAGCAAGGAAACTGTTTTATGAAGGCAATGAAAGTGACCAGATTGAAGCGTTATTATATGCTCAGTTTTTTGCAAGGAAAACATATAACTGCAGACAGTCTCATATGTTTATCATGCGTATACTGACAAAGGATGTTGCTTTGTGTAAATCACCAGCTGTGTACGAACAGGCTCAGTATTCCTTTTATTATTTCTTCCGTACATATCTGCTTCGTGAGTGTCAAAAATTCGCAGACAGTAGAGATATCTCACAGAGTGAGCGTCAGGAATATGTAGACGAAGCACTGCAGACCTGTCATGCTTATGTATTTAAGGCACTACCGAAATATGACGTCGATTCCGGCTTCGCGATCAGTACTTATTTTCAGCCGTTTATTAAAGATGCGTTAACAAGCTGGGAATCCATTCGAAAAGGAAGAACAAGTAAAAGTACCATGCGTACAGATGCAGCAATCGTTAACGCACAGAAAGAACTGATGGCAGAAGGTATCACACCGACACCGGTATTAGTAGCACTTCGAACAAAAAGAAAAGTGGAAGAGACTTCGAACTCTATGGCGAGAATCAAAGCCGAGAACACCATGATCAGTAAAGAAGCGAACGATCTTATGGTCAGTGGTAAAAAGCAGGATACCTTTTTGGATCCGGATAAGAGTGTTGTCCAGTCAGAAATGACAGGGAAGCTGATTGAAGCTTTGCAAACTTTAAATCAGGATCAGAGAAGGGTACTTTGTTATACTCTTGGTATCGCTTATGATGAATCACAAAATGTGATTACAGATTCGAGTGTTGAAAAGATGTCATTAAAACAGATTTCTAATCTTATGAAAATGGACGTCGGCGAAGTAAAGGCGCTACAAGTGTCTGCAAAACGACAGTTAGAGAGTATCATGCGCCGTTATATGGACGGAAATGAAGTGGATGATAATGCGACGAAAAACGACACTTTGCTTCGTGACAGACATATGATCTTTTCATCATCAAAAGGAGATGACGAAATGATGGAAATCATCGGTGAAATCGACAACGTATCAGACGGAACAAAAGATTCTGTAACTGAAGCCGAATTAAAAGTAAATTAATTCACCAAAAGGGCTCATATGTGACGAGTTTTGTCATTTGTGAGCCTTTTCGTTGTTAGAAATCGAAAATAAGGAGAAAAATAATATGTCAGAAACAGTAAATCAGAATCAGAACACAGAACAGGGAACTGAAACTAAAAACAAGAACAACAACACAGAAAATAAGCAGAACTACAATAAAACACCAATGAATAATGCCGCAATGATCAGCAAGATGGCGAAAAAACAGATCTATGATTGGATTATAACAGATCCATACATGGAAATGCTGTCCTATGTTCAGTCTCGAGTTATGGGACAGGAAGATATCGTATCTGTTGTTACAAATATTTATACCCATCTAAGACGTATGATAGGTCAAACGCTAAATATGCGTATACAGACAAGAAGCGGTTCTAATAACATGCTGCTTTGTGCACCTTCTGGCTGCGGAAAAACAGAAACATACAGAGCGATAAAGGATTACTTTGCAGATCGTATCCCATTGCTTGCCGTCCATATTGTCGACGTCAGTGGTTTAACACCTGCTGGATTCCGAGGATCTGAACCGTTATCCGTTGTAGCGCCATTGGTCGGATACGGATCAGAACCGATCGCAATTGTATTTATGGACGAATTCGATAAGATCTGTACGCCGTCTTATACGGCAGATCATTCCGATATGCATTTGGAAGTGCAGCATAATATCTTAACAATGGTAGAGGGTTCAAGAGTAGAAACCGCACGTGGTGTTGTTGATACAAAGAATATTTTGTTCATTGGTGCGGGGTCGTTTGATGGTTTTCGAAAAGTAAGGGAATCAAACGAGAAATCTGAAATTGGATTCCAAAAAGACGAAAACAAAAAGAGCGACCACTATTCGCCAGTAACCAGAGAAAATATCATCACTGCAGGCGGATGTTATGAATTAATCGGACGATTTTCATATATTGTAAATTATCATCCACTTGACAAAGAGATCGTGTTAAACATCATTGACCGGAATCGTGAACTTATTGCAAACGATTTTGGTTGTGAACTTATTCTTGAACGGAAAGCGTTAAATGAATTATGTGAGCAGGCAGGCTCTAAATTTGGATGTCGCTTGCTTGACAGCTTGATGCGAGATCCGGTGTTGAAAGCTTATGGAGACGCATTGCAGTCCGACGCATACGGTGATGTATTAGTGATCACGTTAAAGGATCTTGGTACCTATTCTTATGACTTTAGAGATTACACTCCGGAAGAAATGAAAGAACCTGCAATGGAGGCGGTTTACAATGATTTATACAATTCCGCAACGATGAGTAATATTGAACAGCAGCTTCGTATGAATTTCGAAGAATTGTTAACATCAATTCTCGGAAAGAACAGCAAATAAGTATTCCTTTGTAAGACGGATACCCATATTTATAGGTAGAGACAATACTGTCCCTACCTATTTTTGTGTTAAAACCAGATAGGATACCGTAAAGAAAGGAAACGAAAATTATGACAAAAGTAACAGTAAGAGCGGCTCATACCGCAAACGAGTTCGAACATCACAATCTTGTGCATTTGTGTGGAAAGCTCGTATCAAAGAAACGTATCAAAAGAGATACGTTACTTGTTGTAATCTCTTGCGGCAGCAGAAGAGAACGTAAAGACAAAGATGGTAAAATCATTCGTGACATTATTCGTGTGACATTTTATGATGACGCGGCAAAAGCTTATGATGAACGATTTGAAACAGGCGATTTTGTAACTATTAGCGGAATCTCGCAGTTAGTCCGCGATCATTATAATGGCACAAGCGCAGTTGCAATTTGGGGAATCACAATGGGACCAAAATACGTTAACGGACATATGATTCCAGACCACAATCAGGTAAACATTTTAGGCAAGATTGAATCAGCAGCTGTTATTTCGAAAAACTATATTCTGATCAACGTCAAGACAACGGTACAGAAAGAGCGTAAGTATCTCGGAGAAAGCAATGAGATATCTTCTATCACTCAGACTTATACGAGCGTAACACCAATTGGTGTCCGTTGTGATGGGGATGCAGCACAGGTTGTGAAGCAGTTTACACCGGGAACATATATAAATTCATCCGGATATGTGGACACGAAAAAGATGGATATCGACGAAACTCACACCCATATCGTTAACCGCATTATCAGTACCCGTCTGGAGATCGTTGGAGATATCCAGCCTGTAAAACAGTGAAAACGTTAAAGAATAAGCTTTGTGATTGTGTTCTTTTGTTATGTCTCCTTTTTTATCTGGTTTTTCAAACTATGACAGCCAGCAGTACAGGAATAACAAAAGAATCGGTGCCGGTTGAACCGGTTTCTATAAAAGCGGCGGCAATACCATTAGAACTCGATGAAAATCAGATTGCAATAGAACGTCACGTGATCGGGATTTCTACAACAAAGCAGGAATATCTGGAAGAAATTATAGAGAGTTCAAATGATGTGCCGCCAGAAGAAGTGAAACCAGTTGACTGGCACCAGGAATTTATGGAAATGGTAAGAAAGTTCGACGGTATGGGGATTTATGATTTTGGAAGTAAAGCAAGTGTTCCGGACTTTGAAAATGCCAAAAAGTACATAAATGGTGAGATTACAAGCGATACATTCAGTTTGAAATTGGATTGTTCTGGATTTGTTCAGCTTATATATTGGTTATGGACCGGATCTTATGATGAATCGTTGTCGAGTACCTATATGATATCCAGAAACTGTGAACCGATTGAGATAGATGAACTTAAACCTGGTGATCTTGGTTTGATCTTTGCCGACGGAACCTATTATGAGACACCGGATGGGAATATGTTTTATGAATACGACAGTGTGAAACGCTGGTTGTCAGAAGATGAAACCAGAACAAAGGAATCTGTTCAATCACATATCAATCATGTTGGCATATATCTTGGTTGTGACGAGAATGGAAATATGCTATGGGCACACTGCAATGCAAAAACAGGAAATATTACAATCAATAATTTCACAGGATTTAGCTGTTTTTACAGAGTACCAGAACGGAATTTGGAAACTTCAAGCGAGGAAAATTCATGAGAAAACTTAAAAAATTCTTGCAAATTGGGCTCGGTATATTATTGTTTACATTTACAGTCGGGCTAATAAGCCCGGCTGTTTTGGTATACGCAGATATTAGCGAGAACACAACGCAAGTGGTAGACGAATGTTATGTAAAGACATCTGGGCAACGATATACTTATTGTCCAGTAGGAATTAAAACCAATGAAAAAGAGACAGCATTTTACTGCAAAAACGGTGTAAACGGACAGATTGTTGACTATATTTATGCAACGACGAGAACGAAAAATGGAAAAACGAGAACAAATGTTGCCTTAAGTCCGTCAACGGATGGATTTGACAGTATTCATGTTTGTGATCCATCTGTAGTTTCTGATTCCTATAGTTATAATGGAAATACCTACAAATATGCAATGTTCTATCTTGGAGCTGAAACTTTGGACAATCAATGTAATCAAATCGGAATCGCATTGTCGAATCATATTAACAGTAGATTTCTAAAACCGGAAAATAATATTGTGATCGGATATACCTATGATTCAAATCATCCGGAAGTATTCCAATGGGGAGTCGGGCAGCCGAGTGCGATAAGTCTTGGAAACGGAAAAGTCTTATTATTCTATACAAAGGGAGACATGAATGGAACGGATACGTATGTTTCATTGTTAGATATGTCTTCTGTGAATAGTATCCAAAATCTTGGAACCACAAAAGTATCAACAGAAGGTGTTGAATCATTCATCAGTAATGCAGACTTTGCTTATAATAATGTATCTCAAACGCTATATATGATCTGCGATAAACGTCCGTTTGCAGATGGATTATTAAACATTGTTGCTGATACGTCCTGTGTATATTCGACATTTGTATCCTTAGATGATATTAACGCTTTGAGTACATGCAAATGGATACTTGAAAAGAATATAGACAGTACAGTTACCGGACATGAGCGCAACCATAATTGTGGATTCCTAAGAGATGAAAAAGGGTATGTAAACGGAATGCCCGAAATTCTATGTACGGTTGCAGACACGTCATTATGGGAGTATCGGATCGAATTATTGAAATAATTGCAAATTCTTGACGAGTTTTCCACATTTTGAGCCTTATAAAAATTATAACAGACACAGGAAACAAAGAAAAATAATTTCAAATTCTTAAAACCTGTTTCTAATTTCAGTTGACAACTGAGCCATTATAGTCTAATAATTGTAATAAAGTAAAAGATTAAAAAAATACACAATATCTGACGAGAAATCAGGATTGTGAGCCTTATAGTAGATGTCATATAAGACAGAAATAATATGTATTTAGAATATAAGGCAAACAAAAATTACAACAAAAAGAGAGGAAAACAAAATGAAAAGAAAACTCGTAGTATTCACACTTTTAGCAGCAACCATAATTGGAACACTTAGTATGACGAATACATCTGCTTATGCATCCGCTTATACATCCTACGTTGAGAGAATGGCAGCTGCGAACACAGGAACAGAAACAATGTCTCCAGACCCAACACAGGTTGTGTTCCATACCGATAAGGAAACAAAAGAGACAATCAGAAATATGTTTGATCCAGCATTTTATGCATACTCTTATCCGGATGTTGCACACGCTTACGGAATCACAGATGCTGCAAATTTAACTGACGAACAGGTAAACAAATTATGGCTTCATTTTTGGAATAACGGAATCTGGTGTGGCAGAGCATGTAATGCAGAATTTAATGCTTCTGTGTACGCATCTGCATATAGCGATCTCCAGGTTGCATATGGTTCTGATATTATTTCTTATTATCTGCATTATGCAAATACTGGCAAAAATGAAAACCGTACGATCACAACTGTATCTGCAGCAATTGACGCCGGTATCCCAATCTATGATCCAATTCATTCTTTCCGTAAAGGAGTAGAAGGCGTTGCTTCCGGAGCAGGTGTTTCTAATTGCGCTCTGATTGACTCCGCTGAAGTAAAAGCAGTAATGGAAGCAGAAAAAGCGAATACAAATGTTTCGGTTCCAAAAACAGACGCAGCCGATACACCAAACACCACAGTAAGTACACCGAGCAAATCTGATTCTGATTCGGTGTCAAATGATACGGCTGCAACACCAACGGAACCAAGTAAACCTGATACATCAACAGAGCCATCTGAGCCATCCAATCCAACGGTTCCTACAAAACCAGAACAGCCGGAAACTCCATCGGAACCGGAACTAATCGATGGCAAATACAAGGGACTCTGTTATGCTGAGGGATACAAGAAGTTACTCGCAAGCGGTATGTCTGCAGATGAAGCTTTGTCTAAAATGCGAATTCCGGACTACAAAGATACTGCAGATTATCAAAAAGTTTATGCTCATTGGATGACTTTAATGCCAAATCAGACAACCTATCTTGATGCCTCCGGCTATAATGAAGCACTTCAGGAATGGAAAAATTCTTTAGGTCAGCCTGAAGAGTTAGAAAAACCAGATCCAGAAGAATATCTTGCGAAAACAACATATCAGAAAGATTTCGATAACTGGTGTGCTGAAGAACCTAAGATTTCTGATTTTTGTCCGGAGTGGAAAGAATTCGAATAAGATACAAGATATATCAGAATGATCAGATAACCTAACAATGAGAGACTGCCATGATTGGTGGTCTCTTTTTGTATGTATTCCTTTCATCACATATTTAAGACAACAACAAAACAAATATATTCAAGGAGGAATACAAATGGACACAACAGCTATTAATATCAAAAAGATTGGGTATGATGAGGTATCCGATCCTACGGTAACACCTTACGTAGAACTTTGTTTGGTTGATATTTCACCATTAAATCGATTGGCGAAGAACCGTTCAATTGCTGGTAACAAAAACGAGACCGTCAAGATGAAGGTTACAGAAGGTGGTCTTACATTTAAACTTACAACCGGAAAAACGGAGATTAAGCTTGGACCAAACGCAGCCAGAACTCAAACGCTTCCGATTACGATGTGGGTGGAGACGCTTGCGAAGTATCAGCAGAGACGGTATGAGATCCGCTCGATTGAAGATCCTGGTGTCAAGACAGTTACAGAACAAGCGGAATACAAAGAGATTCCAAATTTATCTGTTCGCGGAATTATTCAGAAACTTATGGATGCTGGAAACGAAGCAATGAGACAGGCAATCAGTATCAAGATTGACAACATGACTGATGAGCAGCTTCAGACAGGTCAGCGTATTCTTGTGTACATGACAGAGAAGAAAGACGAATTATCCGTCAAAGATTTCAATGACTTGTTACTTGAATTCTGGAAGACAATCCCTCGACCTATGAACCGGATCAATCAGTTGATGGCGCACGTTGCATCTGATTTTGATGAAGTCTTAGACAGAGAGCAGAAACTCATGGATATGCTGTACCAGAACCTTAGAAAGAACGATGTGATTGTTCCTGATAAGGATATCCTGGAAGCTCACGGAATCGAAATGAGTCCAGTAACAGATGATGAGTTGAAGGAAATTAAAGAACTCATGACATCTGAACGAGGTCGATTGATCAGAGCTTGGCGCGTTGAGAATAAGGAAACAAGAGCGGCATTCGAAGCCAGAAAAACACAGCGTGGATTTAAAGGTAATGAAGGAACAACTCTTTTATTCCATGGATCTGGTATCGAAAACTGGTTTTCTATTATCACGAATGGATTGAAACTGAACCCGGAATTAATTAAATCCGGTGTTCGTATTTGTGGCAAAGCATTCGGTTATGGCATCTATTTTGCTCCGTATTGCAAAAAGTCTATGTCATATGCAAATGCAAGTCGTTCCTATTCTGCAAACTCTACAGAACATTATATGGGTGTTTATGAAGTTCTCACTGGTAACCCGTATTATATCTATCAGGATCCACAACATAAACGTCCGAACACATGGACTGACTTCCATGCGGACCATCCTGATATGGATTGCTGTTGGGCGAGTGCCGGATATGACGGAAGTGACATTGGATTGATGCGATTAGCTCTTGATGAAACAATCGTATACCAGGAAAATCAGTGTACGATCAAATACCTGCTCGAGTTCATGTAAACAAGAAGAAAGAGGTCAACATTATGTTGGCTTCTTTTTATTTGAAAATAATTTGAATTCAATGACGAGTTTCTCATATTGTGAGCCTTATGATTTGTAATCAAACAGAATACGGAGGTATTGTGAATGAATCATAAAACTATTTGGTACGAAAACGAGACAATTCATGCATTAAAAGACTTCTTTGCTGAGTTTTTCTTTGTATTTATCTGCTGGATTCCGACTAATATTGCTTTCTCTCTAATTATGGGTTGTTTTGGGTATTCCAGACTCAGGTACTTTGTTGCAGGATCGTTCTTCGTCTTCCTGTTTTCATTTATGTATTCGTTTTCAGACTTCGTTGATAATTTGTAGAACGAACATTTTGGAGGTTCATATGAGAAAAGAAAGCAACAAAAATAACGACAAACTTATACATCTTAGCCGGTTTCTATTTGGTGATACATCTGTAACGTTTACAAACGAGAATCCAACTCAAACCGAGAAAGCAATGTTTGAACACTATGGTTTGTATCTGGTTGAGAAGACGGAAGATAAGTATACGTATGCTCCAGTTCATCTGAAAGATGGATATACATATCAGACGTCTGTGAACGCAGATGATGAAACCATAGAATGGAATCATACAATCGAATTCGATACGTTGTCAGATTTCGTGAAAATCAATCATTTCTGTGATTCTATGCTTGTTGATTTGATTCGTGACCGAATGAAAGAATTGAATATGCATTGAGGATGATTGAGATAAGAAGCTTGCGATTTCGTTGGCTTCTTTTTTGTTTCCATTTTTCATTTCCCTTTCTTTAGTGTGCATTCGTCTGAACACATATTTAGTACATCAGAGAAAACACACATATAAAAGGAGGAAACACACTTATGGAAACACTTTACAGGCCAACCTTTCTTATCATGATCACCGCTGCAAATAATAACAAATATTATCGCATGCTGCCAAAGGATGACGGAACTTTTGATGTAGAATATGGACGTGTAGGCGCCTCATGTCAGCATTCAAATTATCCGGTATCACAATGGGATAAGAAATACCGTGAAAAAGTAAGAAAAGGTTATGTAGATCAGACTGACCTTATGACCGATTTGGTGCATGAGGAAAAGAAGAAAGGTTCAAAAGACTTCAAAGACATCGAAAACAAAGTGATTGCACAGATTGTAGAACGGCTTCAGGATATGGCAAATAAAACCATTCAGAAGAATTACCGTGTAGAATCTGTAGCTGTTACGCAGGCAATGGTAGACAAAGCACAGGATCACATTGATAAGATGGCAAATCGTGGCGATCAGTACACCTTACGAGAATTTAATGACGATCTTGTTAAGTTATTTGGTATCATTCCTCGTAAAATGAGTGAAGTATCCGACTATTTGGCAGGTGATAAATCTGAATTCAGTAAGATTTTATCCAGAGAGCAGGATCTTCTTGATGTCATGAAAGGTCAGGTTGTACAGCATTCGGTAACTGCCGCTTATGAGGATGAGGAAGAGTCTTCCATTCCAGATAAAACGATTCTGGAAGCAATGGATCTCGTTTTCGAAGAATGTTCGGCATCAGATATTGATCACATTAAGGAGCTCATGGGTGAAAATGCCGGAAGGCTGAAAAATGCATGGAAGGTAACGAATCTGAAAACACAGAAACGCTTTGATGATTTTGTGAAAAAAGAAGGAATCAAAGATATTCGTGAATTCTGGCACGGCAGCGGCAACGCAAACTGGTGGTCCATCATTGGAAACGGTTTATATTTGCGCCCAACGAATGTAAAAATCAGTGGCAAAATGTTGGGATACGGACTGTATTTTGCAAATAATGTTGCAAAGAGTATTACGTACACATCCAGAAGTTCCTATAGTTACTATCATGAGCCGACTGGATTTTTGGCAATCATGCAGGTTGCATATGGAAAACCATACGATATCCATGAATTTGATTCCAAGTATTATGACTTTGACTGGAAACATTTACAGGATATCTGTCCAGGAGCGAACTGTTTACATGCACACAAAGGCATGGATACAGGATGGGGCGGATTACGAAATGATGAGATCGTCGTGTACAAAGAAGAACAGGCAACGATTAAGTATTTAGTCGAATTCGCTTAAAAACACGAAAAAGAGGTCAACTACAACAGTTGGCTTCTTTTCGTTTCCGGTATTTTTGTGTGCAGATGATCGGGAACATATTTAAGATAACAAATAATTTGCGTACTTAAAGGAGGAAACAAAATGAATGATATCTGCAAAGATAGAGAAGCCTTAAGACCTGAATATGAGCAGTTTATTCAGACTGAAAGAGGCAAGGAATGGAAACATTTTTGGCAGAGTCAAACAGGTTCAGAGAGAAGTGGAGATTTTGGAGATTATCTTTATGACTTTTATCCAGAAATGTTAATGTAAGAAAAATAAACAAAAGAAGCAGGCTCTAAGGATCTGCTTCTTTTTGTTTCCGGAATATTTGTGTGTAGCAGTTCCGTACCATATTTAGGATAACAAAATAGTTGTATGTGAAAAAGGAGGATATGATAAATGATTAAGTACAGACCACAGAGAGGAAGCCTGGAAGAGTCAGTGGAGGAAATGCAGGTATTTAATTCGAAGGAAGAAATGTTTGCAAGTATTGTGAATGACTGGAGTGGATTTATTTCTTATGACGATTTGAGTATAACAAAAGATTTTGGTCAGGATAGCAGAATCAATTGGAAAGAAACAAGATATGTATGCACGAGACGTATCGGAAGTGCTGTATATGATACTCCGCAATGTATCGGAATGTGTTCCATAGAAGAATAACAACAGAGTTTTAATGAAAAATGAAATAAGAAGCTGGCTATGGTTGGCTTCTTTTGTTTGTGGATCTTTAATTCCATATTTAGGATAACAAAATAGTTGTATGTGAAAAAGGAGAAAACGAAATATGCAGGATTTGAAAGAGATCCCGATGGATCAAAAACACAGAGAGGAATTCATAGATATATTTGATCGAACTCGTGAAGCTAATGGATATGAAAAGATAGAAAAAGCTGATATATTTGAATTATCAACAGATAAATGCAACGTAATATCTTGTCATGTCAATTTCGAACCAAAAAGTGTTTCTTATGGCTGGGTTTCTGTTTTGTTCGAAAGAGAAGGGGCATTATATACATTTCTTATTTGTATCCATGATGCAAATTTAGGAAACTTGTATCCTAATCTTATAACTGGAGTTAGTAAAATCATAGCAGTAAAAGGCGAGCTTGGTGCAGAATACAAATATTCTCCGGATCTTGACTGGAATTTGCAATCATTTCATACATTGCTTCCTAGCTTTATGAATTTTATGTTACCTAGAGATGAACTCGAAGTGATAATGCTAGTTAAGTCGATACGAAAATACTGCAACAGTCACAATTTTATCAAACGCTTTAGGAGAACAGACAACCAGCATATAACATGGGTGCATGTTACATGTTGCGGACCAGAGGCGTAATGAAAATGAGAAGCTGGCTATTTTAGTCGGCTCTCTTTTTTCGTTTCAGAAGTATTTGTGTGCAGATGTTTAATACCATATTTAGGATAACAATTATAACAGCACACGTAAAGGAGGAACCGTATATGAGTTACAAATTCTTAGATATCTGTATTGGTGATACAGTGTTATGTTATGATGAGGAACAGTCTCATGATTTTAACAAACACACGCTTGTGATCAACGATTTTGAGGATGAAAAAGAGTACGCAACAAAGACAAACCCACTAGGAAGACGATTTTTTGGTATCGATCAGGATTACGTTAACGAAAACGGTGAGTTCGAAGAAGGGGACTACGAGTAT
>ENA-ORUG01001704-ORUG01001704.1-human-gut-metagenome-genome-assembly--contig:-NODE-1704-length-18191-cov-3.071074_pt1 | contig 18191 bp, 22 predicted proteins | sample MGYA00242079_ERZ509207 | MGnify/ENA primary metagenome ERZ509207 (study PRJEB26280, sample SAMEA2338780) | human gut metagenome | biome: human gut; feature: human-associated habitat; material: faeces...
GTTTGCAAATCTATTCCAAAAGACACAGTTTGCAACGGAGACAGTAGAAACCGTGGACGGTAGTAGCGTTACTATCGAGGCGGCTGGTGAGGTGATGGCTATCGGCGATAAGGTCTTTGATAGCGAAGGCAACGTTCACCCGGATGGTGAAGTACAGATTCAAGTCGAAGAAGGTATTTTGGTTATCACTATCGAAGGCGGTGTGATTACCGAGGTTAAGCCCTACGAGGCAGAAGAACCCAAAACAGCAGCCGTACCCGAAGAATTTGCAAACCGCATCGCAGCGCTTGAAACATCTATCGCAACGTTGACCGCCTCGGTGGCAGCGATGACCGCACAGTTTAGCCGCGCAACAGCGAAACCCGGTGTTCCCCCGGTAAGCATTCCGAAGGACAAGAAGAAAGAAACAGCCCTTAGCCGAGACGCGGTAGCCGAAGCGGCAAAAAGATTTTACAAAAAATAACAAAAAATTAAGAAATTATGGCATTTACATTTTCGGACCTTAACAAACTGAACATTAACAGTTTGAACGAAGTTATCTCTTTGACCGTCGGTTTGGCTGGTGAGATTTCTAATGGTATTACCGTGCTTAACGGTATCGCTAACAACACGCCCGTTGTTTCCCTTACAGCAGCCGACAAGGCGTTGCGCAAATCAGCGGGATGCGGTGGCACATACTTCTACGATAAATTAACCGACAAGGTTAAGTATTACACACACGCACCTATCGAACTGCCTATCGAAATCTGTTTGCAGTCTTTGTGGGGTAAAATGGTGGCCCGCGGTATTAACCTCGAAGACGATTTTTCGGCAACCGATGTGGCTGGTTTCATTCAGTCCGAAGTATTGAAGGTGTTGGAAGCTGACTTATTGCGCCTCGCTTGGTTGGACGGTGATGTTAAGACAGAGGCTACGGGCTACGGTATCTTTACGCGCGGTGGTATCATCAAGCAGTTTAAGGATAGCGGAGAGACCGAAAACGTTCTGACGCTCGACACAACGGGCGTTCTTGCTGCACTTCGTGGAGCTATCGACGCGCAACGCCCAGATACACTTGATACCTCGGAGTTCTTCGTAACGTCTAACGTTATGCGCCTTTATAAGAACCTTTTGCAGGATAGAGATAACAGCGCTGCACAGTCCGACATCGTAGACGGCCGCCCTGTTTACTTCTTCGAGGGATACAAGATTAACGAACTGCGCCACGTGTCTAACGCTGCCTTGGTTGACGGTAATACAGATGCTTTCGTAGTATTCACACCGAAGGACAACATTCAGATTGCCTTGGAAGGTAGTTCTACTAACATTGCTCCTTTCATCCAGGACGCAAAAACTCGTAACTACTACTCACAGACTTTGTTCGCGGCTGATGCCATGCTGGTTGCACCCGAAAAAATGCAGATGTGGTTACATGCTTCTGTTTAATGAAAATTAGTATTAACAATAAAAGGGGTTGGGATATTAACCCAGCCCCTTTTTCATTTTATATAATATGGCAAAAGGTTGTTTAAATAAACTTAGTGGCAACGTTACGGTAGGCTGTACGTTTGCACCAGTGGGGGTTAAGAACCTCTATTTGATGCACACGGAGGACGTGACGTTTACAGTAGCTGGCGTAGATAGGTCTACGATAACGGCAGCTACGGTGGCCTCTGACGCGGTTGTGATTCTTGTGGAAGGGTATAAACAAAACATACAAATCACATCCTCCGTCCGGGCGATGGACGCTTCCGCAAAATTGGATATTGCAGTAGTGTTCAAAATGCCTATGAAGTCAGATGAGGACTTTCTTCGGGCGCGCTCGCTACTGGCTGGAAAATTTTATGTAGCTGTCGAACGTAATGACGGTACCTTATCAACGGTCGGTTATACGTCCCCACTGGAGTGCTCCGGCATGGACTGGGACAGCAACGCGAATGCAGCGTTGGCTACCATTACACTATCAGCCCCAGAAGGTTCGGCAGGTAATTACTTTATGATTACGGCGCCAGCAGCAATGAATTCAATCAAATCAAAAATAGGAGTTTAAAGATATGGCATGTATATCAAAATTAGCAAACGCAATTGTTTATGATTGCGACAGCGGCGCGACTGGTTTAGTTAGCGCGATTATCATTAATAAAGCGGATATTGCGAGCTTCACAGTAGTAGCAGGAGGGACCGTAACGAGGCTTACTTTAGTGTCGGGCGCCAAAGCGTATAAGATTGACACCATTAAACGTTCTTTGGTGGTGTCTACCGCGTTGAAGGTTAACGATGGCGCACCGAACGCGTTCGCCCACACTGCAACCATTACTGATATGACTCCCACCACATCGGGGACCCACTTTAATATCAGTAGCGCTATGTCTAACGGTTCATTCGTTATAATAAGCTGCCCGGTAGGTGTAACAACTGCCACTGTAAGTGGGTTGTATTATGGCATGTCCGCAACGGCATTCAACCAAAACAGCCATGAAAATGGTGCATGGTCTACGGTTACTTTAGAAACGCCGGAAAACGTTATAGGTGAGGACAATTTGAGTATGGGCACCACGGACTACAACGCGCTTTATGAGGCAGCAGTAGGATAGTAATTAACTAAAAAAAGGAAAAAATAATATGGCATGTATTGGAAAAATTTTATCCGACTTGGTTATGCCGTGCGGCGCTCCGGGGGTCGCGGACTTAAGCGCGCCCGTATCGGCAAAGGTTTTAAACGCTTCGGATATTGCAAGCTTTACGGTATCCGGGAGCGAAGCTAAGATAACCCGGAAACCTAAGACGGCAGGCTGGGGCATTACAGCCGCTAACAACGCTTTGGTTGTGACAGTCGGTTTGAAGTCGCAGAACATTATACCTGGGGCATATGACGTATCGATTACGTTTAAATCGTTTTCCGGGGCTGGTTATATTACAAGCTCTGGGGTACCTATGGGGGTTGTAGGTGTACTGGGGCGCGCGGAACTCATTATCGCGGTAGACCACGGCGACGCGATACGCGTTTATGGTTTAGGCGCCCCATTGGTTTGTACCGAGTTGTCGGGCGATTCGAGCGCAAGCGCATATGTAACATACACCTATGGCGTAGAGGATTGGCAGGTAGGCACGACCGTTCACAACTTGTCAAGAGCAGATTACGAAGCGTTGTCTACACCAGCACCAGCACCAGAAGCATAATAAATCAAAAGAAAATGGCAGAAGAATTAACTAATACTACGGGGCAGGGCGAGAGCACTGCACCCGTTGTTGTTGAACCGAAGGTTGCAACATTACAGGAAAAATTAGACGCGTATTACGCGATGACTGGTCTAAAACTTGACCCTAATTGCCGCATGGATATGGAATATTTATCTTTGTGGTATGAAACGAAGTATTTAACTAAAGTAGTTTACAGGTGGGCAATGAAGCCCGGGGCGCGTATCGTGCATTATGTCGATGGTGTCGTGTATAAAAGTGCTAACATGACTGACGAAATAGCCGAACGACTTATGAAGGAGAACCCAGCATACGCAGATTGTTTTGTAGAAATTAATAAAAAATAGCATCATGATTGGTTACAGCCGAATAGCATTATTAGTAGAAAAAGCGCTTAAGCTCTCAGCGAATACGGGCGATAGAGTTATTAACTACGGAGAGGGAAACCTTTATCCGCAGGAAATTGCCGAACTCATATACGCGTCAAAGACAGCAAGCGCGGCCGTTGAAAAAATGACGGAAAATATAATCTGCGAAGGGTTCAAAAACAAGGAATTCGCGGAAATGACGAACGGCAACGGCTGTAACATGAACGACGTGTTAGAAGCTACGGCAAACGATGTTGCACGTTTTAAGGGCTGGGCTTGGATAGTGCAATACGGTTTAACGCCAGCAGGCTACCAGCCCAAAAACGTGTACAACGTTCCGTTTGAATACGTACGTGCCGAGATGAACGACAATTATAAGAATGACCCCACGGTAAGGAGCTGGCGAGTGTTCAACAACTGGGAGAAACAGAGCGTAAAGTCAACAAGTGTTAAAGGTAACTCTGTTGTTTACCCTACGTACAACCCCGAAAACTTCGCGGCAGAGGTTGAGGAATGCGGAGGTATCGAAAACCACAAAGGACAACTTTTGTATGTGAACCTTAGCACTACCCGGCCTTATCCTATTAGTACGTTCCACGCGGTACGTAACGAGATGGGCGCGGAGGACAAGAACGGGCGATACGTTAACCGTACTTTAGGGCGTGGTTTCCACATGTGTAGTATTGTTTCACACGGTGATTTTGAGACCGAGCAGGCGCAACAGGAATTCCGCGATACACTTTCCGAGATGATGGGAAGTGAGAACGCAGGTTCAGTGCTTACCGTTCGCGATGAGAACGTAGCCACGGACAAACCGTTTATCAAGGTAGACCAATTAGGTAGCCCAATAGATAGGGAACTGTACAAGGCGTATGTAGAACCGTTACGAAAGGATATCGCGATAGCCGCCTATAACATACCATTGCCTCTTATTGATAGCTCGCTGTTAACGTTCTCGAACGCTTCCGGTGAGGTTATGAAAGAGTTGCAACGCATCTATAGAAATAGCCTTGCAAAGGTACGGCAACGTATTTCACGCGAACTATACCAGGTATTCGGGGTTGACCCGTCGGTAACTGAAATTGAAAATAAATTTGATAACGAAAATGGCATACCCAATACAGAAGTTTCGGACGCTGTTTGAAATAGCGACGGACGTCAAAGATAACAAGATAGAAAAGGCCTTCTTTGAGGCCGACCTATTGGATATACTGCCCCAGGTGGGTGCGATGTACGACGCTATCCCGGACGAGTATATCGCAGACGGTGCGGACTTCGCAGGCGCGGAAAAGGTTATAAGCTACTATGCCTTTGCCCGTTACTTGCAGATTGCAGACCAAAACAGCACGAGCACGGGTATGAAGATTCAGACCTATGGTGGCTCGATAGTCGTTCCAGATACAAGCAAGGTTAAAAGGTTTGAAGCCGAACGGGGCAAAGCAGACCTTTTTATAGAGCCGTTGATACGCCAAATGAAGGCGGACGGGTTTATAAAGGCATGTACAGTATCGAACACCCGTATAGGGTTAATCAAGTGATAGAACAATTAGAGACCTATTTCCGCACGTTTTTTGCTGTGACCGTTCTTGCAGTAGTTATGGATATACGGGACTTTATATTTTTAGTGGTCATAGTTACCGTGTTGGACTGGCTGGCTGGCTATTTGGCAGACCGGGCGAAAGGAAAGCCCTATAAGCACAAAAAGACTATGCAGGCGGTTAAGGAGTTGTTTTTAACGAATGCAATTCTATTCTTTGTGGCGCTAACATGCGATATGTTAGAACCCGGGATAGATTACAAGCTTTTAGTTAAGGCGCTCACTGGTATATTCCTTATTATATACGCGCGTAACATAACAAGAAACCTTAGGGTAGTACAGCCGGAAAATGAATTCGTGAAGGTGCTTAACAGCATAGCGAATAGCAAGTATTTCCAACTTAAGAAAAAGATTAAGGATGGCGAATACGAAATACCCTTAGAAGAAAAGGAGAAAGAAGATGGCGAACAGCAGTAAATTAATACCGTTCATTCTACAGTGGGAGGGCGGTTTCGTTAATGACCCCGACGACTTAGGGGGCGCAACAAACAAAGGTATCACTATAGGCACATTCACCGAATACAAGAAGCGGAAGGGGCAAAAAGCCCCAACCGTTGAAGATTTGAAAAACATATCTGATGCCGAATGGCACGACGTTTTTAAGTCCTTGTATTGGGATAGGTGGAAAGCCGACGAAATCAAAAGCCAGTCGGTAGCAAATATCTTAGTTGATTGGGTTTGGGCTTCGGGGTCCCATGGTATAAAGCGCCCACAACGTCTTTTGGGCGTCAAGGCGGACGGTATTGTAGGTAAGCAGACCATTGCAGCCGTTAACGCTATGGACGCGGCTACGCTCTTTAAAATGATTAAAGACGATAGAGCAAAGTTCATCGACGAGATATGCAAGGCGAGACCTAAAAACGAGAAATACCGCAAGGGGTGGATGAACCGTATTAATGCAATTCGTTATGAATAAATTACAAAAAATAATTATAGGCTTTGCGGTCCTTATGGTGCTGTTTGGTGCAATAACCAAGATGGTAGACACCATAAGGAAGCAAAGAGCCGAAATAGGACGCTTAGAACGTAACGTTGAGGCGATGAACGATGTGCAGATAGAGTACAAAACAAAGCTCGGAGATGCGGCAGTGAAGCGTAAAGCTTTGGAGATGTCGCACAAGGAGCTAAAGAAAACGAACGCAGACCTATATAAAGAGGTGGACGCGCTTAATGTCCGGGTGAAAGATGCGTTATCGGCGACCCGTACCGTTACCAAGACCGTAATAAAGGAGGTTGTGCGTACCGATACAGTGGCTGACAAGTTGATAGCCGAATACCGGGACGCGTGGAACACGATACAAGCGAGGGTTAAACGGGATAGCACGGAATTAAGCTACCAAGGTAGGGACACGATAATGGGTGTTATCACAGTTCGGAAGAAGAAATTTTTGTTTTTCAGATGGGGGGTCAAGGCTATAGAGCACGACATATCAAACAAAAACCCCAAAACAAAGATGAATATAGACATAACGGTAAGGCTAAAATAATTAAGAGATGGAGGGCTGTTAACAGTTCTCCATTTTTTGTTAACATCCTTTAGACACAGCATGCACAGTAGAAAAGTGGGTCTGTGCAGGTCTCTGTGCAGTCTAACTCCTTATATTATAATACATTATATGTAAATGCACAGTAAACACAGTAAAAAGGGGGTAAATCATTATCCTGGAGAAAATAGCATTTACCACTATAGAATGAGCTGTATAAACCACTATATCCTATATTAAAGTTTAGGAATTTAGGTGTGTTTCTGTGCAGTGCAGTCTACGCCATTGGAAATCAGCACTTTAGCTTACACCGGATATTTCTTTACATCTTTTCACTTTTCATTAAGGTTTATTAGCACAAAAAGAGATACAACCTATTGATATTTGCCGTATCCTTGTAATGTCAAAAGGAAACAAGGTTATTCTTTACCGAAACTAAGAATAAGAAACCCCCACCAAAAGGAAAGATTAAAAAGTGAATGGAATTTAATCACCGGGTTTTCTTAAGACAAACAAAAAAAACTAAGAGGTTGCTTTTTACCGAAACTAAGAGCACGATACCCGAAAGGGAAAGTTTGAAAAGTGAAAGGGACTCAAACACCGAATAGTTTTTTAAAAAGAAAAGAGGTCACCAAGACATTAAACTGGAAATAACCGTGAACAAGTAAGAACGTAGATTTGTTATTAACATATAAAACGAAGCGAAGTATGAAAGCAATTGATTTAATTTTTAGAGAAACATTGACCGGCGGTCAGTTAGAGATGAAAAGCTACGTATTAGTATTTACAGACGAGGCAGGCAACGAGTATAGCGATACTTTTTCAGAGGTACGCCATAACGGGAGGTTTGAAGCATACCAATACCGCGGTATGGTATACGAGCACATGCAGAACCTTATGGAAGCTATTTTCTTAAATAAGGTTAACAAGTGAACCAACGTATTAGCAAAAGCGTTATATTTGCATCAACGATTTAAAAAGATAAAGTTATGAAAGAGCAAAAGTTTATTATCGATGAAGCGAAAAAGCACTTGCAGGCAAGCGCGAGAAAGAACAAATACCAAGTTATCGACGCAGTGCAAGAGATGCCGACGTTCGAAGGGTTTATACTCCCTTACTACGTCTCTACAATGGAAGGAACGAAATACCCCGTGAACCTCGAGGAAATGTATATCTACTGCGACGAGTAGGAAGAGTTCTACAATGAGACGGTGACCAAGGTTGCACAAGCCATTTTGGAAGCCGAACAAATCAAAGAAGCATAAATTAGTTATTCACCATATAAAAAGAAAAGAAAATGAAGATTACACCGTTAACAATCGATTTTGACGTTACAAACGCACAGGAAGTGGAATTTGTAAATGAACTTATGAACCGTCTATTTGGTAGTGCGCCCCTTAAGGCTATGGCAGCGCCTACAGAAAGCCCCGTAAACAGTACAAGCGTACCAACGTTTAGCGAACCTACGCAGACCGCCGCACCCGTACCGGAAGCAAAGGAGGTGGCAGTAGCTATCGCAGAGGAGACAATAGCAGACGCTATCGCCGAAGTTAAAAAGGAAATGGAAAAGCCCGTAAAGGTTGAAAAGCCCGTAAAGGTTGAAAAGCAAGTGAGGCCAAAGGCCGTAAAAGAAGCCCCACAAGCGACGATTGAACCCGAACCCGTACAAGCTCCCACCGAGGAGGAGAAAGCCCCGGAGAAAGCCTCAAACGAGCCTCTAACGGCAAAGGACATGCAGGCGTTCATGATTGATTTAATGAAAACCGGGAAAATCACCCGTCCGCAATTGACGGATATCATGCTGGAGTTCGGCGGCGCGTCTCTTATGCGTATCAAGCCCGAAAAGTACGAGCTATTGAAACAACGTATTGAAACCTACAACGACTAAAGAATGAAAGTACAAGTAGACCACTCAAGTAGGGCACATGCCCTACTTTCCCCAAGCAGCTCGCACCGATGGCTTAACTGCACACCGTCTGCACGGTTGGAAGAACCATATGAGAGCACGAGTAGCGCGGCAGCGGAAGAGGGAACGGTAGCGCACGAGTTGGCAGAGCACGCAATAGAAAAGTATTTAGCCGGGGAATATCTGCCGTTATTGGACGAATTGCCCGTACCCGATGAGATACGTAACAACAAATATTATAGTTCAGAAATGGAACACTACGTAACAGATTACGTGTGCTATGTGTGCGACATATACGAGTTGGAGGAAGGCGCTAAAATGAGTATAGAGCGGAAGTTCGACCTAACCACATACGTACCCGAGTGTTTCGGTAGCTGTGACTGTGATATAGTGGGTGAAAAGGTTCTTAACGTCATAGACCTAAAATATGGTAAGGGCGTACAGGTAGATGCCAACGGAAACAGTCAGTTAATGATGTACGCTATTGGAGTTCTTAACTCCTTAGTGCCAGTGCACCGTTCCAAGATTGAAACGGTACGCATGCACATCGCACAAGTACGGTTAGGCAATTACTCGGTATTCGAGATGTCCGCACGGGACTTGACCCACTGGGCGATACACGTACTACGTCCCACCGCGGAGAAGGCATGGGCAGGACAAGGGGAAACCAAAGTAGGTAGCCATTGTAAGTTCTGCAAGTTCAAAGCACAGTGTAGGGCACAGAAAGATGCTTTAGTTAATGAGTTCGAGACCTACGGAGATACAAAGGCATTAACGCTTGACGAGATAGGGGACATATTAAGCAAGTCCGATATGTTCACCGACTGGCTGGCCACAGTCAAGACTTTCGCAATGCAAGCCGCTACACGGGGCGAAAAGGTTAAGGGGTGGAAGCTTGTAGAGGGTAGGTCAGCACGTGTCATAAACGACACGGAAACAGCCATAGAGCGGCTAAAGGCTATCGGGTTATCTACCGAGGACATAACTAACAGAAAACTTAAAGGTATCGGAGACCTGGAACGCTTGGTAGGCAAGAAACCACTCGCCGCAACACTTGACGGTCTGATAGTCAAGCCGCAAGGACTGCCGACATTAGCCCCGGAAAGCGATAAGCGCGAGGAGTTAAGCCCTACTATTGATGACTTCGAGGAATTAAATCCATAAAAGAAGTTAACGAAAGAACCAACCTATCGGATAAAGCGTTATATTTGCATCATCAATTTAAAAACAAAACGATATGAAAAGTAACAACGGTATTCTAACAGAGAAAGAGATTCAAGCAAGAACAAAGTTTTGGAACAAAAAGCAATTCCGCACATGGACTAACAAGGAACTTGAAAGAACCTCTACAGATATGCAAAAACTTTTGGTAGCCCTAAAGGAATTCAGTATGGACGAGATTAAAGCTATTAGAAAGTTAGACCGGTACGGCTTTGATTCATACTACAAAAAAGACCCGGTGTATATCGTACGTATGGCAGACCAAAGAGATTTAAATTACGCTATTTCGATAGCCCCAAAAACTTTTAAAATTAAACAAGGTTAACAGAGTAAACAACCTATTGATTTATTTGTTATCTTTGCATTATCAAATTAAAAACGGAACGCCCGAACCGATTAGAGGGCAAAAACAAAAATTGTAGAATATGAAAGCAATGATTAAGAACGCGAGATTGAGTTATGTTAGATTGTTTGAAGCGCAACAAGTCAACGGACAGGGAGAAGCAAGTTACAGTGTATGCTTATTGATTCCGAAGGATAGCCCGGAAGTTCCAAAGATTAAGGCAGCCATCGAGGCAGAGTTTTCATCTCTTAAGGCACGTTACCCGAAACTGAACGGCAAAGACCCGAAGGTATGGACTAACCCATTAAGAGATGGGGATGCCGAGAAAGACGGTGCGGAGTATCAAGGTTGCTACTTTATCAACGCAAAGCGCAAAGAGAAGCAGGGCGCGCCTATCGTAATCGACGGTAAGAAACAGTACATCACAGACCCGAATGAGGTTTATAGCGGTTCTTGGGGCAATGTAGCCGTATCATTTTACCCCTATGAGTTCACTGGGAAATACGGTATCGGTGTAGGTTTGAACGGTGTGCAGAAGACGAGAGACGACGAAAGACTGGACGGCGGAACAAGCATTGATGATTTCGATTTTGAAGACGAGAACGACGATTTATTCATCTAACAATTCAATTAAACGGATTAATAACTGGGCGGTGTAATGCCGCCCAAAAATAAAAAGCAAAAATGGGAAAATACGATTCGTACTTAAACGCAGAAGGTGTTAGAATTTCAAAGGTAACGGGAAAACCGTTGAAAAAATATAATAAGGTCAACAAGGCATACTGGGCAGCTCGTGAAGGCAAAACAGTTGTGGGGGTACAGCAGCCCGTAGTAGAGGCTGACCCCTTAATAGAGGAGCTTAAAAGCTATTACAACGAAGAAGAATTAAAGGGTATTATCGGTTTGAAGAAGGACGCGCCGCCCGTCGAACTGGTACACATCACACCGAAGAAAAAGACATCACTCGACGAGGGTAACACCGGGTTTCTTATCGCGTCTGACTGGCACGCCGACGAAGTGGTGAAAGCTTCCACAGTATTGGGAAAAAACGAGTATAACAAAGATATCGCAGAAAAGCGTATCACTAATTTCTTTGCAAATGCTGCCTATATGATTAAGAAAAAGCCGGTAGATAACTTGGTTATCGGTTTAATTGGCGATTTGATAGGCGGATATATCCACCCCGAACTCGAGCAAACAAATAGCATGTCCCCAATGCGCGGAATAAGCTTCGTTAAGAACCTAATTATTTCGGGGCTTAAATATCTTCATGACCAACTTCCGGAACTTGAAAAGATAACCGTCATCGGCATATGCGGAAACCATTCAAGGACTACAAAAAAAATGCAGTTTAGCAACGGTTTCGAGATGAACCATGAATACTTCATGTACAAGGATATTGAGCGCGCCCTAACACTTATGGGGTTGACTAAATTTAACTTCATTATCCCCGAAAGCGAATTCGCTTATATCGACGTGTACGGCAAAAAAGTATTGTTCGCACACGGGCATCAATTCCGCACGGCTGGCGGTATCGGGGGAATTTACCCGTCAATGATGCGCTGGTATGCCAAAATGAACCAAACAATACAAATCGATAAAGCCTTTATAGGACATTACCACCGAATGGTATATACTAAAGAAGTTTGTGTTAACGGTTCCTTGAAGGGCTTCGACGCGTTCGCAATGGGTCACGGGCTGGCATACGAAGAGCCACAGCAAACATACGTTATTCTGAACGAGAAAAGAGGCTTTATTTTCTACTCACCTATTTTTGCTGATTAAGTTAAAAAGGCTACTAATTGTTAAATAAATGCAATTAGTAGCCTTTCTTCTTGTTTATTAAAAACATTGTCGTACCTTTGCCGTTATAATAGTATTAACAATTAAAACAATGAGTTATGAGACATCTGTTTATTGACTTTGAAACGTATTCCGAAACGGACATTAAAAAAGCTGGTAACTATAAATACTGTGAGGACGAGAATTTCGAGATACTCCTTTGCGGCTATATGTGGGACGCCGATACGGAGGTTACAATCGTTGACTTAACGAAGCCCGGAGGACTTGACGAGTTCAACGAGTTGTTCACGTATGTACAGAATAACGAGGACGTTGTAATAGTAGCACACAACGCTACGTTTGAACGTATCTGTTTGCGTGAATATGGGTTTGACATAAGCCCTATGCGTTTTTTCTGTACGGCTAACATGTCGTTATATTGCGGTATGCCCGCATCATTGGAAGAGGTATCTAATATTCTAAACCTTGACAACAAGAAGAAGGGCACGGGCAAAAACCTTATCCGTTATTTTTCTATTCCCTGCAAACCTACCAAAACGAACGGAGGTCGCACACGTAACCTACCGGAACATGCCCCCGAGGATTGGAAAGAGTTCATCGACTACCTACGTTATGACGTGCTATCGGAAAAGGAGATATTCGGTAAGCTATCCCGGTTTGAATTCCCGGAAGAAGAGCAGCGAATTTACGCAGCAGACCAGCGTATAAACGATTACGGCATCTTGGCTGACCTTGATTTAGCACACGCCGCGCAGGATATGGACGAAGAATATAAAGCACGTCTTACCGAGAAAGCCGAAAAGGATTTCGGGTTGAGTTCTCTAAAGTCCATGTCGCAGCTTAAAAGCTTCATCAAAGAGCGTACGGGCGTGGTTATTGATTCGCTCAATAAGAATAACATCGAGGGGGTGATAAAGACCATATCGAGCCTTAAAAACGTTACTGATGAGGATAAGCAAGCAGTGTTAGACGTTATCGACCTCCGTAGGGAAATAGGTAAAACGTCGAACGCCAAGTACACCGCCATACTCGCAAGCGCCGGGAGGGGCAGCCGTATCAGAGGTTTGTTCCGTTACTACGGGGCTAACCGTACCGGGCGATGGGCTGGGCGCCAGGTTCAATTACAGAACTTGCCACAGAACCACATAGAAGACTTGGACGGCGCACGAGACCTTGCGAAGCTGCACGATTTGGACATGATGGAAGTTATATACGACAAGCCTACGCATATACTATCGCAGCTTATACGTACCGCGTTTATCGCCCCCGAGGGGTACACGTTCGCTGTAGCTGACTTCTCGGCGATTGAGGCACGTGTAATTGCCTGGGTTGCTAATGAGCAATGGCGTTTAGACTTATTTAACGACCCTAAGGCAGATATTTATTGTGCCTCCGCCTCTAAAATGTTCGGTGTCCCGGTGCACAAGGGCGACGACTTAAGGCAGCGCGGTAAGGTAGCGGAGCTTGCACTCGGATACGGCGGCGGCGTTAACGCCCTTACCACAATGGATATTAAAAAAGCGTTAACAGACGAAGAAAAACCTCAAATATTGTCAAAATGGAGAGAAGCTAATAAAAAAATAGTATCTTTGTGGCGTTCGTTAGAAGACAGCGCAAAAAGATGTATCGGAACAAGGCGTGAACAAGTCTATAAGATAGACGATGTTTCAAGTATTATATTTCGATATGAGAGCGGCGCAATGACTATTGAGCTACCAAGCGGTAGAAAGCTGTTCTACCCGTCTGCAAGAATGGGAAAACGCACTATTGACGGCGTTAACGGCTCGTTTGAAGTTGAGGACATCTCCTATATGGGACAAGACCAAACTTCCGGGAAATGGGTTAAGCTAAACACCTACGGGGGCAAGCTAACCGAGAACGTTGTGCAGGCGATAGCCCGTGACTTGCTGGCGAATGCTATTTTTAAGGTATTTGATTTGGGCTTTAATATCGTTCTGCATGTGCATGATGAGATTGCCGCCGAGATACCGAAGGACGGAAACGAAGAAAAGACGCTGCAAATAATGAGTGATGCCATGTGCAGTGCCCCGAGTTGGGCAAAGGGCATTCCCTTAAGAGCGGCAGGATACGTTACTGAATATTACAAAAAAGATTAAGTTATGGATTTACGAAAAATGACTTTTAAAATCGCTACGGCGAGTAGCGCAAAGTCTACTTCATGGAAAAACCGTTCCTACTCATGGGACGAGTTGACCGAGAAGTTAACGAAAGCTACGGTTACGGATGAGACGTACCGCGAGTTCATAAGCGCGAGCAAAGCCGAGCAGGGTAACATTAAAGACGTAGGTGCATTCATGGGCGGCGAGTTATTCGGTAGCCGTAGAAACAAAAACAATGTCGGGGAACGCTCTATTTTGGCACTTGACATTGACTATGGGGGAAAGAACTTTCCTGAAATGTTCTACTCTGTTATTAATTGCGCGTGTATCATTCACGGAACGCACAAGCATAACCCGAAAGCGAATACACTTCGTTACCGCGTAATTATTCCGTTGTCCGAACCCGTGGACGGGGAACAATACGAAGCTATTGCCCGAAAGGTTGCCGAGTTGACGGGTATCGACCTGTACGACCGCACCACCTTTCAACCCGAACGCTGCATGTTTTTCCCATCGGTTTCCAAAGACGTAGAGTATGAGTTTATAGATTACTCGACATTCAACGAAAACCCTTTGGACGTTCAAAAGTATTTAGGTATGTACGACGATTGGAGCGATACAACCGAATGGGCATACCACAAGGACGAGAAGGGCGAGGCCCGGACGCTTGCTAAAGAACAACAAGACCCCACATTAAAAGAGGGTAACGTAGGCGACTTCTGCCGAGCCTACACGATTAGCGAGGTTATCGCGGAATACCTATCGGATGTGTACGAACCGACCGACCAGGAGGATAGATGGACTTATACGGGCGGTTCTACTTCGGGCGGCATGATTACCTTCAATGATATGTTTGCCTATTCGTTCCATAACAACGACCCGATACAGGGCAACCACGTGTTCAACGCCTACGACCTTGTGCGTGTACACAAATTCGGTAAGTTGGATAAAGGCGCGGATAGGAAGAATTCTACCGAGGCTATGAACGAACTTGTAAACAAGGACCCAAAGGTGGCAGCGGCACGCGCCCGGATGCTGGCAGTTAAGGCTGGCAAAATAATGGACGATTTCGACGACTTTATAGAAGTAGAGGAGGCAACGGACGCCGATGTAGCAACAACGTACGAGGACGCTATGGCGAAACTCGAAACGGATAAGCGCGGCGCGTATCTACCATCTGCAAAGAATTTGGGCCTAATCATGAAGTACGACCCGAATTTAAAGGGGCTTATCGCACGAGACCTTTTCAAGGAGCGCCGGGTTGTTACACGCGTACCCTTGTGGCGCGCGAAGGATAGTTCTTTGGACTTCCAGGATGTGGACTACTCGGGCGTACGTAAACACATCGAAGACGTTTACGGTATATCGAATAGCGCAAAGATAGACGATGCTATAGCGTTGTCCGCGGAAATGAACTCATTCCACCCCGTGCAGGAATATCTAACCAAGTTAAAATGGGATGGTATCGAAAGAGTTGATAAGGCTTTAATTCACATCATGGGTGCAGAAGATAACATATACACCCGAGAGGCATTCCGTATCATGATGGTGGGTGCGGTTAAGCGTATCTTCCAAAAGGGCTGCAAGTTTGACAGCATGTTAGTGTTGCAGTCCGAGCAGGGCGCCGGAAAAAGCACATTTATCCGAAAGCTGGGTAAACACTGGTTCTCCGATAGCCTTTCAAGCATGGACGGTAAGGGAGCGTTTGAACAGTTGCAGGGTAACTGGATATTGGAGGTTGCGGAGTTGTCAGCAATGAGACGTTCAGAGGTTGAGGGCGTGAAAAACTTCATTTCCAAAACAGAGGACAGCTACAGACCAGCGTACGGACGTGTTACGAAGAACTTTCCCCGGCAATGTATTTTCATAGGTACGACGAATAGGGACGAATTCCTAAAGGACGATACGGGCGGCAGACGCTTTTTGCCCGTGAAGGTTAAGGCGAACGCCAATACGCATCTTATCTTTGAGAAGGGGTTCGATGAGTATGTAGACCAACTATGGGCAGAGGCAGTCCAAATGTATTTCCGCAAAGTAAGTACGTTGTTATCCCGTGAGGCCGAAGAAATAGCCGAAAGAGGACGCGAAGAACATTTTGAGGCAGACCCCCGTACAGCATCAGTAGAGGCGTATTTGAACATGCTTGTGCCCTCGGATTGGAGACGCATGTATGTGAACGAACGACGCATGTACTTTAGGGAGTACGATGCATCAAAGATAGACCCGGAAGAATTTACACTGGAAAAGATGGACTTCGTTTCGGTTATGCAAATAGCCACGGACGTGTTCGAGATGGAAGTAGGGCGCGTAACAACCAAGGAGAGCCGCGAGATTGCCGCTATTATGTCTAAGGTACAGGGGTGGCAGCGAGCGGCGAACGGTAAAACCGTTATGGGCCTCGGACGCGTACGAGGATATGAGCGCATTGTTAATTAGTGATAACACAGAGGGGTGTAAAAGCCCCCCAAATGTTAACTAACTGTTAACAGAATAACTAAATGAGATTTATTTCTTAAATGGTGTTAATGAAATATACAACCTATCAGTATTTGCCGTATATTTGTAATGTTGAAAGGAACTAAAGACCCCATCAGCTTACTAAAACGCAAAAGGCTGGTTAAAAGATTAAATTCATAAGACGAGAAAAAAAAGCAAACGTATCTCGAAAGGGTTAAATGAAAGTTCGGTATCCGATTAAATGAAGCTATAAAGCTCGAATCTTTAGAAACCTTACAACAAACAAAAAACTAAGAGGCTGCTCTTCACCAAAACCAAGAGCACGACACCCGAAAGGGAAAGACTGAAAAGTGAAAGGGATTCAGACGCCGAATAGTTTTTTAAAAAGAAAAAAGGAAAAGCGGCGAACCTTTTCAGAGCCGCAAACGTTTATATCATATAACAATTTTAAAAAGAAAAGATTATGAAAAGTGGAAATTTTATCAGACTGGAATTCGTAGTTAAAGGTGAATTACAAGTGGAGTTTATCAACGTTGAACATGTATCGCGCATTATGCACGTGGAAGGCAAACCGTTTATTGGTATGCTGGGACAGACCTACACGCGCCAACTTACAGAAACGAGCATGAAGGATTTAATGGAGTTCATTAACGTAGAAAACAACTAAAATGGTTACTATATTAAAAGTTATCGCAGTAAACGCAGGGGAACGTACCTCTTATTATCCTACTCCCGGAGATGAGGTATTTCCAACCGTGGAGAAGGCACGGGAGTTTTATAAAAATGAGTTCAAAACAAATAAAATAATATTGTGTTATGTCAACAAATGAAAACGTACAGAGTTACAACGTAGGAAAGTCCGATTATGCCAAACATGCTATCCAACCATGGGACATTTGGAAAGAATATAATCTTAACCCCTGGGACGCTGATATAGTGAAACGCGTGCTACGCAGCAAAGAAGGAGAGGCGCGGACGCTTGACTACGAAAAGATTATCCACATTTGCAAATATCGCATTGCGGAGCTATCTAAGGAAGTTTTAAAGAAGACTAAGGTAGTTACACCAACCGAGGCAGAAAAGCCCGTAGAGGACGAGGAAAGCGACGATACAACGGTATTTTGCCTGGACGAGACAAAGAAGCCAGCAACGTTCTATATTGAGGGGACGAAGTGGAACGGTAAGTATGTCGGTTACTCGGTGTTCATGACTGATAACACCCCATACATGTACTTGGGTGTTGACGCAGAGGGCAGCCACTTGTATGCAGACCTTTCGGAGTTAGAACAATGGCTTTACTCCCCGGAGACACACCTGCCGCCGAAAACGTTCAAACTAAAGTATGACAACCTTTTTGGCAATCACAGAAGCTCGCTAAAGATAGGGTTCATAGGTACGTACTACGAGAAGCACGACTATATAATAACGTGTGACGGGCGGCTATTCCGTTACTTCGGTATGACGAAGGAAGGAAAGTTTGTCTACCGTAATATGTCGGCAAAGCGTGCAGATGGAACGTACCGGGAGGTCTTATGTGAATATAAATTAGAAAACAAAGCAATTCAATTCACGCTATGATAAGCAACCAGGAATACGCGTACGGTATCGGAGACGAGATAGTACATAACGGAGAGGTTTTAAAGTATAGGGGCTATTATAACGGGCACATCTATACGACTACAGTAGACCCCGAAGCGGGGGACTTCCCCGGAACA